>Ga0214917_10000148_pt1 | contig 83266 bp, 84 predicted proteins | sample LL_1208_BB_MetaG_FD_177983 | JGI IMG/M metagenome (GOLD analysis project Ga0214917, IMG submission 177983) | Freshwater microbial communities from Lake Lanier, Atlanta, Georgia, United States - LL_1208_BB | ecosystem: Environmental > Aquatic > Freshwater > Lake | place: USA: Georgia | collected... | reverse complement strand
CTCGATGACATCGGGTGATATTTGGGTCGTCTCCTTGCCTTGGAACTGCGCAATGATCTCCTTGAAATGGTTGATCCTCTTGTAAGCGTAGAAACAGACTTCTTTAGGAGGCTCCTTGTAAGACGGCTTTTCGTTTTCGATCAGATAGGGGACGTTGGTTGAGCATTGGTTGCAGATGAGGACGCCTTCGTCCTCCAGGGGAATCATTTCGCCCTTGTGGCAATACGAACAGACATCGGTGGGTCTCACAAAGGAGTTCACATCCAAAAAGGACTCGTCGATGCTGCACAAATATTGTCGAACAAGGTTCTGATTCAACGTTTCTGCCGTGTCTGTCTTTGGTGACGACATGTCTTCCTTTTTGATTTTAAAAAAATCATTGACCATCTTGAGCTTGGATGAATTCGACGAAGAAGACGGCGTGGCATTGGTGGTGTTGGATTTGAGCGTCGTGGAAGAGATGTTCTTCTTGTTCTCAAAGTACTCGAAAATGTACTTGGAGTTGTTTAGGTAATAGTCCATCTTTTTCGCTTTCAGGGTGCGAATCTTCTTGGTGACTTCGTCGGCTTTGTCTTCCAGTGACAACTTTTCCTCGAGAGTCAGGGTGTCTTTGCCGTCTTGGAGTTTTCGCAAGACCTCTGCCTTTTCCTGTTTCAGCAGAGGGATGTTCTGAGATTCATCACGCATGAATTCATTGACGAATTCACGATGTTTCCCATCGAGAGTAGTGGATATTTTCTTGCAGAATTTGAATTTTTTGGCAGCTTTCGGCTTGAACGAGGGCATCTTTTTTTCTCTTTTTTTTTGGTGATGTGATGTGATAATGCCCCTTTTTTTTGCTGTAATGAAATCTGAATTTGTTGAGACAGACACTTACCCTATTTAATTCGATTCTTGGAACCAAAAACCAAAACTGTTTTTTTTTATTGAAATCAAGAGAATCTTTTGAAAGCCGGGGCTCGGAGTGTCAAGCACCGTTTGAAAATGTTGGCAACAATTTTTTAACGTCACCGTGTGGCAGCTCACCACGTGTTAATTTTTTTTTAATTGGTTGTTTCCTCGATTTTTTTTCTTTTAGGAGTGTATAAAAAAAACCAACCACAAAAGACAACTACAACCATGGGAGGAGGATTAATGCAACTCGTCGCCTACGGCGCCCAAGATGTGTACTTAACAGGTAATCCGCAGATCACCTTTTGGAAGGTAACCTACCGCAGATACACCAACTTCGCCATCGAGTCCATCGAGCAGACCTTCAACGGTCAAGCGGACTTCGGTCGCAGAGTGCAGTGCGTGATCTCCAGAAATGGTGATCTTGCCTACCGCACTTACCTCCAGGTCACCGTGCCTGAGATCAACCAGCTCATGGGTGTCGCCTCCTATGCTGCTGGCTCCAACTCCGGTGTGTATGCGCGTTGGTTGGATTTCCCCGGCGAACAGCTTATCGCCCAAGTTGAGGTCGAGATTGGTGGCCAGAGAATCGATCGCCAGTACGGTGATTGGATGCACATCTGGAACCAGCTCACCATGACTGCTGAACAACAGAGAGGATACTTCAAGATGATCGGTAACACCACCCAGCTTACCTTCATCACTGATCCTTCCTTCTCTGCCGTTGACGGCCCTTGCGACTCCCTTGCTCCCCGCCAGGTGTGCGCACCCCGTAACGCCCTCCCTGAGACCACCCTCTACGTGCCCCTCCAGTTCTGGTTCTGCACCAACCCTGGTCTCGCTCTCCCTTTGATCGCCTTAAAATCTGCAGGGCAGAAAAGCATCCAACCTGAAGTATATGAGCACTGCTTCAGGGAAAACTTGTTTGAGTCTCATAGCAACTCTGTTGCTTCTCAGATGCTAGTCTCGTGTTTCTGAAATAGAACTCGAGGCAACAATATCAAATTGCGGGAAGTTCCTAAAGACGCAGGCTACCAAGTTCTTCGCGAAAGCGTGGAATGGATGAGAAGCAAAACACTCATGAATGGTAACAACGCCTCGTATGAAGTCAAACAAAAATTTGATGAAAATGGATAATCCGCAGCCAAGCCACTAACTCCGCAAGGACATGTGGAAGGTTCAACGACTAAACGGTATTGGGTTCGACTTAGTGTCGGGCTTAAGATATAGTCTACTCCCTGGCTCTCAAAAAAGTCTTTCACATCGTGATCGGATGTTTGAAGGATGCCAAATAAATACACCGAAAGGTGGGGTACAATGTGATGTGCAGTATCACGAAGTCAAGATCAACCTCGACATCAGACCCATTGACGAGTGTCTCTGGGCCGTCACCACCCTCAACTGCAACACCAACCCTTACACTGGTCTCGCCGGCCAGAAGACTCCTGGGGCTCCTGTCGCTGCCGCCATCGCCTACAACCAGTCCTTGGTCGCTGCCTCCCTCTACGTCGACTACGTCTTCTTGGACACTGACGAACGCAAGAGATTCGCCCAGAACCCCCACGAGTACCTCATCACTCAGCTCCAGTTCACTGGTGACGAGTCGGTTGGTTCCTCCAGCAACAAGATCAAGCTTAACTTCAACCACCCCGTGAAGGAGCTCATCTGGGTTGTCCAGCCCGATCAGAACGTCGACTACTGCTCGTCTTTGGTCTGCGATTCTCTCCTCTTCAAGGTGCTCGGTGCTCAGCCCTTCAACTACACTGATGCGATTGATGCGCTCCCCAACGCCATCCACGCTTTCGGTGGTCCCGCGGAAGTCGCTGGCAGCAACTACATCAACGCTGCTGGTCTCTTCAACGATGCTGGTGCTCTTGACGAATACATCCCTGCTGGTTTCACTGGATACTGGCACGGCCCCAGCAACCCTTACAACGAGCCCAACTTTGGCGGCGTCAACCCCCCGATCCCAAGCTCAGTCACTGATCCCGACGTCATCGCTGCCCTCAAGGCCGCTCAGTCCTCCACCGGTCTGGCCAACTCGGGTGTCTCCGATGCCGGCACCTTCGTGCTCACTGAGACCTCCTTGGATCTCCACTGCTGGGGCCAGAACCCCGTGGTCACTGCCAAGTTGCAGCTCAACGGCCAGGATCGCTTCTCTGAGCGTGAAGGATCCTACTTCTCCTGGGTCCAGCCTTACCAGGCTCACACCAGAAACCCCGATGAGGGTATCAACGTGTACTCCTTTGCTCTCAGACCAGAGGAACACCAGCCTTCTGGAACCTGCAACTTCTCCAGAATCGACAACGCAACCCTTCAGCTTGTTCTCTCCAACGCCACCGTGGAGGGCACCAAGACTGCCAAGGTTCGCGTGTACGCAACTAACTACAACGTATTAAGAATCATGTCGGGCATAAACACTCCCACCTGTGCCCAACAGTTGGCTGCCATGTTAGATATTTGCATCCTAGCATGGGTAAACAGTGTAATGCAAATATGCCTTTATTCGGCATTATATAACCAACTAGTCTCGTCGTCCATCCAGTCATTATGACTAGGAGGAGACGAGGCGACATTCCGAAATTGCGGGGACATCCTCTCAGCCTTTCCTACTACTTCGTCTGATGAAAGTCAAACGAATACCCGGGGTAATGACCTAGGGCATAGTAACAACGGAACGGTCGGGACTATCCGCAGCCAAGCTCCTAAGTGCGCTATTTCTGCTGCCAAGCATACGGAGAAGGTTCAGAGACTACAATGGAATGGGTCTGAGAAATTTTCAAAAGGCGAAATTTCGATGAAAGGCTTAAGGTATAGTCCAAACGTCATCAGTTGACTCAAACTTAAAGAGACAATTGAAGACCACGGGGCGGGTTGGCTTATTCAAACTAAAGTGGCTAATATATTTATATTTGTACTCACAAAACAATATAAAGACGTTCATCTTATATCATTTATAAAACGAACCAACCAAACCAAACCAACAACCTCTCGTGACCATGTCGAAACCAGCTTACAAATATTGCCCAGAGATGGGATGCGGTACCATTGACAACGATGGGAAGCAATATTTCATGGACATTGATGATATGACCAATGTCATCAACTTCTCCAAGAGATTTGTTTTCCAACGCGAGACTGATGTGTACCCGTCTTTTCATTATAACGAACAAACGGTCAATTATCTCACCTTCTTGTACGGTTTCAAGGAAAGAAAAAATGGTGGAAATGTCACATACAACTTCAAAAACGGCAACCCCAACGATTTGAGGCGTTCGAACGTTGAGATATTGCACGATTACCATGAGACAGTTATCAAAAATTTTCATGTTGTCCAGTACACTCCTGGACATTTTTCGAAGAATGGAACCGATCCTTACCAGATGAAAAACCCGATGTGGAGAGTTATCGACGACGAGTCTGGCAGAGAATCCTTGTTGATGTATTGTGAACCGGGTATTTTGTGCAAGTTGTGTGACGAGAGCTTCGGAAAAATCGAAGACTATCAATTCACAAATCGCACAAAATTGACCTGGTTTCGAATCAGCAATGGTTATGTGGCAGCCTGGTGTGCTGTTCAGAAGAAACAATTCTACATCCATCAAATCATCACAGGATGCTTCGGCAATGGAAGAGGCACCAAAACCGTCAGCGTCGATCACATTGATCGTGATACGTTAAACAATCGTTGGGACAACCTCAGAATCGCCACTCGCAAGGAACAGGAAGACAACACAAGAGGAATTGCTCCAGATACCAAGCGAGCTCGCAAATCGTCGGCCAAGGAGCTGCCAGAGGGGATCACCAAAGACATGTTCCGCAAATACGTGGTCTACTACCATGAATTCCTCAACGCCGAAAAGACAAGATTCCGAGAATTCTTCAAAATCGAAAGACATCCAAAGTTGAACGACCGAATCATCATCGGGACCAAGGCGAAAGATGTGCCACTTCTCGAGAAGCTGCGACAAATCAACAAGATCGCCGACGACCTCGATCAGGGAATCATTCCACCGGAATCGAATAAAGGCGACTCGCACAAGAATGACAGCGAAACACAGAAGGACATGAAAGAGGAAAACCAACATCTCCTCGAGCTGTTTGAGATCGCACCTCCCTCCCCGTCTTACATTGCCGGGTTAATCGACGGAGACGGAACTGTGTTCATCCGCCAAATCAGGGACGGGTACCAATCGGGGATTGAGGTGTCACAATCTCGCACGAATGTTTTGCAAATTCTGCGCTACCACTATGGAGGAAAAATTGTTTGCAATGTGTGGAAAGATTCACGCAACGAACAGGAAGAAGATGGTATCCATTCCACTTCGAATCGTCGAAAGCAATACCAATTATTCATTCGGAGCGGAGAGTACAAATTTCTCCTTGACGACCTTCGTGATGCATTAATCGTCAAGTCGAGGCAAATGTCCTGTCTGCAAGAGATTGCCCGTTTTGTGAACAAGGTCGGACATAAGCAAGAAAAGCATCGCCTCTTCGAGGAGTGCCGCGATTTGAACAGCAAAGATCATGCCTCCCACTATGATGATGCGCATATTAGAGAACTCTGTGGCCAACGCCTGAACGCGCACTACATCGCAGGTCTCTTCGATGCAGAAGGATGCATTTATATTGGCCACGACGCAACAGCGCACAAGTTCTACATCTCCATCACTCAAAAGACCTATCCTGTGCTGTTGGAGATGATCCGCGAATTTCTTGGGTTTGGCAACATCGACGGCGAAAAACGATTCAAAATCTACTCCAAGGATCATTGCCTGCGTTTCCTTGAAATCGTCGATGACTTCCTCATTGTGAAGAAAGCTCAGTCGAAAGCTATGACCGTGTTTTTGCAGACGGACGATGCGACCACCAAAGAGTCCATGTATGCCATCACCAACCGAGAGAAGCATGCCAGTGAAGATTTCGAGGACACCGCGAGCGATGATGTGTGCAAAGCAGGATACCTTCGGCGACTCATGCCTCCATGCTGTAAGAGACACGCCAAGTGGGCCGCGAGTATAGAGGACAGACTCTTTTGCACGCAGCAACTCCTTGCAGGAGACAAGTGTGTGACAATTCGATCAGGTCTTCAAGAGAGGGTGAGCTTGCAAACCTTGTGCAATTGGAAGAAAACATTATTTACCAAAGGTCGGTTTCCTTTTCATGAATCCGAGGTGTCAGCTGAAAAATATAAAGAGTTCACAGAGAAGCTCCGACAGTGCGATGAACAACAAAAGGAAAGAGGAGAAGAAGCAGAGGAAGAGGGACTTGACGGGTCTGGAAGTGATCGAGATTTTCGAGAAGACACTAGAAGGATGGAGGACGGTCCAAATATTCAATCATCTTCTTCGTCAGAACCCGTCGTCACTTGCTGAAAAGAAAAAAGTGGAAAAAGTCGCAACAGGTAACTGTAAGGTGTTTCCGTCAGAATTGTCCACAGAGGATTATAATAAGTATCTCTCCTTACGTGAAAAAGTATACGCATTGAAAAAATCATCAACTTAAAATTTAAAAAAAAAATCCAAAATCACATCAACACAATGTTCATTTCAATTTAAGCGGTCACACTAACGTCAACCTCAACGATTGCATCCAAGGTAACAAACTCACTGCCATTCCATTCCACCTTCTTGCTGTTCAACAGAACATTCATGTTGATCACCTCTGGTTTCTCCCACATCTGATAAGTGCGAAACAATGTGCGAATCTGTTCATCATCACGGAATCGCACACTGTACTCTTGCTGGATATTGTTCCTGCCGATACGACCCATGGCCTGAATGATTTTTTCCTGGGTGAGATCCATGTCTTTGCTCAGGTACCCATGACAGAACTGATAGTTGGTCCCGTAGATGTAGTCACTGTCTGCGATGATCATGTACAAGCGCTGTTGATCCGCCAATTTCTTCATGATCTCCGTGTAGTCCGCGCTCTTGTGGTTGGCAAACACGCCGATACCTAGCAAAAGCAACACCTTCCATGTATTTTCCACGTCATGCAACATCATGATAGACACTACAGTAGCCTCATCCAGATCCGAGGTGAAAGCGGTTCGGGTGACTTGGTCCTCGGCCCATTTCTTGAGATGCGCCAACTTGTTAGGAACAAACACATCGTTCAGGGACGCGTTTTTGATCATCGAGCGATAGAGCTCGACTTGCTCTCTCAACTGTCCTATCTTCTTGTCCTTGGAGCCATCCACCACGAGCTTCTTTTCTTTGCTTGAGGTATTTCTCTTGCCAGCAATCTCGGTATTCGAACCGGCGTCATCATTGCAACGCGCCTTCTCGGCGTCCTCCAAATTCTGCTCGGCTTCCACAATCTTTTCATTCACGCGATTGTTGAATTCGATCTTCTGCATGATGTCCGACATGACCAAGTCTGGAATGTTCGCCTGCTGAATGCAGAACTTGGCAATTTTTTCCACGTCTTGCGCCAAGAAAATGGTGGGTCCATCGGTCAGAGTATAAGCATCTTTGGTCGTCACATAGATTGCACAATCGGGAAAAGGAGCTGCAACACTTGTTGCTGCAGTCGTGGGCTGGAGACTCGCCAAACGCTGCAGCGGGGCTCCTTCCGCCGGCTTCGCCGACTGGTATCCCGGTCCGATGCTGGCCACTTTGCGAATTTTGTTGCCCTTGGCGTCTACGTTGTCGTTCGGCAGAATACGGCGGACACGTTGCGTCTTGAAGTGGTGGCAGACCTCGGACCAATGGACCACATTCTTCAGGCATTTCAAATAATGCATCTTGATGGAGCGCATGTTGACGTCTTCCAGGGAACCAAAGTTACGCCCAATCCTGGCTGAGGATTTGATCCATCCGTTTCGCTCCACGCAATCGATAAACGCAGACACCTCTTGCAGGTCCAAGTAACGCAGCAACGACAAATTGTGCTTGCAATGTTCGGCCATTTGTTGCACCACCGCGTAATCGTCACTCAGGTAATGAGGCATGACCACGAAGCCTTGCTTGTTCACCAGAGGGATGGTCTTGCGACAGTCATGGCTGACAATACTGTGCACCGTCGCGTACTTGAACTTTTCTTTAAAATCCGTCACCGTTTCGGGGAGCTCATGCGGACGCGGCAAGGTGGCCGACGAAAGCACCATGTGCGGGATCAAATTTTCGCGCCAATTTTTCTGAATGACTTCGTGCAGCTCATGATCCTTGTAGTCCAGAGTGATGGTGGGTTCATCCCAATAAGTAGTGATGTTCTCCGCACTGTTGAAGGCCATCATGTAATACATGGCGGGCAAGTAAGACCGAATGTCACAGATCATGATTTCCACGCGGTCGCCGACCGTGTTGTCCACTTTGCGGATTCCGCCTGACCGGCGATCCTTGGTGAAATCCTTGGCGGCAAAATAATGCAGACGGATGTCCTCGGCACTGGAGCACCCAAAGGCGAACGCAATTTTCTTGCCCACGGAAATCGCTGCGCGGGCCAAGGCGAGTCCGACATGTCTCGCTGCACAAACAAAGATGATTCGATGATCTCTCTGTTCCGAGAGACCGAGCGGCGTCAATGTTTTGCCGGTGCCAGTGGGTGCAATGTAAAGAATGAGTTTGGGTCCCTCGGTCTTGCTCACGGTGAAGATTTCCTTCTGGTGATCGTACAGACGTTGATCGTCGTATTTCAGGAGCTGCTTGTTTCTCTCGATGAAATCTGCCGCGTTTCGGATCACGACCGCGAGGTCGACCTGATCCTCTAGGGCGTCCAAAACGCGTTTTACCAACGCCTTGACGTGATGATTCAAGAGAGCAACCGTGTTCTTTTCCAGAGAGAAGAGGGTGAAATAATGGAAGGACCAGGTCGACGTTGCAGGGTCCAGTTCGACCAATTTTCCCAGGTGCTCCAGAAGGACAAACTCGTATATACCCGAAAGCTGCACGTCACCGACGTTGGCGATGCGAATTTGGTCGGCTTTTTTGATTTCTATTTTTGGATTGACGTCGACGCGAAACAAGGAGGCCAGATCACCCTTGGCTTTGGACATTTGTTGCTTCACCTGTTCTGCAAAAAATTTGTTGTACAGGAAGTCCTGCATGGTGTTGGAGAACTCGATCTTTAGATAGCCAAAGAGCGAGTTGGTTTTGTTCACGTGAATGTTCACGTCGTGGAAGCCGGCGATAATCAGACGGAGAATATCTAGTTCCTCCTTGCTGACCGGCATTTCGATGGACTCCCATTCGGATTTGCTCAATTTTCGCTGACGGAGATCCATTTTGTTTCAACGAAAGTTTTCGAAAGAAAGTTGTTGTGTGATTTGCCATGAGACAAGGGATACAATCAAGACCACTGCCACAATTTAAATCAATTTTCTCAAAGCAAGAGTCGCATGTGAAGACGTGAGGGCGGAGGTCGGAATTTCAAAATATCCAGTTGCTTCGCGGTCGTCGGAAACTCCGTCGGACCATAAATGTCCTGCAAAAGGAGCCACTCAAACATGCCTCCCAAGTAGACAAACACATGGGAGAAACCCAGCGACACCAATTGGCTGTATTTTTTGTGGACACTGTCGTCGTGGCAGTTGCGTCCGTAGACGATGATTTTTTTATTTTCGCCACCACCTTGTTCTAACAGCTGATTGATTAATGCCTCTTCTTGTTTGGCATTCATGGTGTTTCGAATCAGACACGACTGCTCACCTTCCGGCAACGTGTTGATGATCAAAAAGGACGACGGGTCACGAATGGCTGCTTGCACATCTTCAAAATTCGCTTTCATGAAAGAGGACGACGATTGATTGCCCATGCATTTACAAGAATGGTTGGTGAAATTTTGCAAAACCGTTTTTAAATAACTAACAAGACTCTCTCTCAACGAAATTGGACGACAATATCGACGGTCTCTTTTTTGATACTCTTGATCGCAGACACCGACAATTCCTCTCTTTTCTTTCGCGTCTTGGTGTTTGTGGTGTCTGATCCACCACCACTTCCTTCCGACGAAGAAGAGACCGAGGAAGAAGCTGTCGATGTGGTTGACAATGAATCGCGCTTCTTGGAACTGCTGTTGCGCACGTTCATGTCGCTCTCGATAGTGGCGTAATTGTCCTCAATGTAATCGATGACGCCATTTTCCAACGCCCATTTGAAAAAATTCAGCTGCCCGAGGGTCGTCTCGATGCATTTGTCCGACTCGTAAGGAATGCTGATACGCTCCCAACGACAGAAGGGATCAAAACGTCGTTTGCTGTAAGCTTTGAGTTTGAGTTTGTAGTCCACGTATACTTTGAAGCGCTTACCAGTCGCCGGCACAGTAAATACGGTGTAGTGTTTCTTGGCGAAATTGGTCGCGAACCAATCTACAATGCGTAACGAGATGCGTGACTCGCCAGTGATGATCTTCAACATTCTATCCAGGTTTTCTTTTTTGCGATAAAAGGACACCAAATTACCTAACAATAGATCGTTCTGGGTCGTAAATGCGACATCCATATTCAAAACAAAAACAAAAAATTGTATTGAAGATGAGGTTAGAGGCGTTGTTTAAGTCTATTTTTGCTTGCTTTTCACTTCTTCTTTCTTTGAAGGAAGTAGACATATGCTATGTACAGAACGACCAAAACAAAAAGGAGACTCATCATCACATTCACAATTTTCATGAAAGAGCAGTAATAACTGTTGTCAGTGCTTTGACAAACAACCGCAGACCCGAAGAAACCGTGCACACCGGAACCGCCAATACCACCATTGGAAGGTGAGAAAAGCCGTCCTATCCTGCCCATTTTTTCCAATTCTGTATGTTTTGTGCAATGCAAAGAGAAAAAATCATGGCGACGCAAAAGGATTTACCCCACGCTGTGTGACCATCGGCCGACTCGCGATCTTGTCCCCCAACTCTTCTCGCGTCGAACCAGCGCGTTGTTTCCATTCCCCATGCAAATCGTCTACTACTACGTTTGTGGGGACGACGTCATTGGCTTTGGGCTTGCGCGATGACCTCTCGGTAGCCGATCCGTCACTCCATTTCCATCTTCGAAGGAACATTTTGTTTTATTTTCCTCTTGCCACGACCATTTTTTTCTATTTTTTACCAAAACACAAAATGCATTAAAAAAAAACTTTTCTTTGGTAAAGAACTAAGAAGGAGGAAAAATGTCTACTACAGAGAGAGAGGATGCAATCGATCATCTCCGACACAATCATTATGCTGTCTACCTCGCAAAAATGACAAAAAAGATAGATGAACTTCGACAAAACAGATCCCTCACATCCCAAGAAAAGACATTTCAGTTGCAATCGTACAATGAGTCTTTGAAAGATGCATTGCTCGCGAAATTGAGACGACTGAATATTCAAATCAATAAAGCGCCGGCGAACATGGCGAACCCTCGTTTGTACTTGGAAGCAAAAAAACAGGCTTTGTTGGAGGATCTCCGTAAAGTCATGGAGATGTATCGGTCGATACGCACTACTTTTGGACTCAGTGCGGAGAATCCGACTCCTGAAGACACAACGACGGCGACGAATCCGACGAATCCTGGCTAAAGAAGCCCTCACGCCGAATCACCAAATTCTTCGTGAACAAAAACGCATCTTTGCTCTTTCTTCGTCTTGCTAAATTGCACTCTAAACAGGCAGTCACCACATTCCCGCGGACATGACCGATCTCGTTGTCGATGCGATCCAGTGTCCACTGTTTCATCTCTCTTGCCTTCTCAAACACAAGGAAGACCTGGTCAGCACAATAAAAGCAATGCAGTCCTTTCTCCTCGATCAATTGGCGAACCCATGCCACATCGACAAAATCCTCTTGCGAAAAGCGTTTCTTCTGAATATCTTGGGCTCGATACCCCGACAATTTCTTCTGCAGGCATGCCGCCACTCTATCTTCGTCAGCGAGTTGGTTCTCGTGCAACAACACTTCGGGTGCCCACGTATCGGTGCCTTTTTTTAAGCGCGGCATATTCTGGCCAAGTAATTTTTTCATTTGATACCTGTTTCCCGTGCCGTCGATTTGAATGGCCTTGGACATTCTCTTTTTTAAAAAAAATGTTTATTGAATGGCTTCGAAAAAAAACGAGTTAAACTCTACTCGATTAACTAACAGTAAGCGAATTTCCCCTGAAAGCGAAAACCAAAAAGATGGAGCGTCCTGAGAGAAAGATGTTCCGGTCGACCCTCTTCAATGGGGTATCGATACCCGAGTCGAAAAATTCCAATGACTTGTCGAACTTGGAACGTTTCCTGGAAGAAGAAAAACAAAAGAACTCGGGGGCACAGCCTTGGAACAAATTGGACAAAACCAGCAAAACCGCTTGCTTAATGGCCTTTGCCGATTCTTACAAGAAAGAAAAAGGGCTCAACGACGCCGAGCACGAAAAAATGGTTCAATTCCTGCGCGACTGCCTGGATCGGAAGAAACTGCTTCGTGTCAAAGAGGTGGTGTTCGACAAGACGAACGGGGTCATCAAAGATATTCCTGCCCTGTCCCACAATCGGTCCAACAATCATTTCACGTTGCGCAATTTGGAAAAGAGGGTGTCGACGCTGAAAAGTCTTGGACCCAAGAAAACGATTGCGAAGGACACAGCAGAGGCGGCAGAGGCGGAAGACGACGAAAATGATTTAGAGCTTTGAAAACGAAAAATACAAAAAAAAATGGAAGAGGAAGACGCCGTCGAGTTATACGACACTTGCATATCATTGCTTGAGGAGTATGTGGACCAAAACCCGTGCGCTGTATTGGAGCCAGATTTCCATGAAACATTGCTCGATGAGTTGCACGAAATTGTGAAAGCCAGCTGTCTTTTCGAAAACGAATCCAAACAACAACAAGAAGATCAATCCGACCATGAAACCGACGACGACGACAACAACGATATCGAGGAGGAGGAGGTAGAAGAAATCGTGGAACGCGCATTGCACGATTTCTACCAATTTCATTATCCTGCCAGATCCTTACCAGAATCCAGTGTGCTTCACCAACCCGATTTCCCGCGACTTCGACAACGCTTGCAATTCCTCCAAGAGAAGCCGCAACCCGCCCAACGCACCGCCGAATGGTACGCTTTTCGTAACGACCTAATCACCGCGAGCAATGCGTACAAGGCATTCGACACCCCAGCCAGTCAGAACCAGTTGATCTACGAAAAATGTCAACCACTTCCCGACTTTCAAACGGCTGCGGCAAACACAACTGCGGTCAATGTCAATACCACCTTTCATTGGGGTCAGAAATACGAACCGGTCTCGGTAATGCTGTACGAAAACTGGTTTCAGACCAAGGTCGGTGACTTCGGTTGCATCCAGCATGACAAATATTCTTTCTTGGGAGCCTCGCCCGATGGTATCAACATCGATGAATCCAACCCTCGTTACGGACGCATGCTGGAGATCAAAAACATTGTGAATCGCGAAATCACGGGAATCCCCAAGAAGGAGTATTGGGTGCAGATGCAATTGCAGATGGAAGTATGTGACCTCGATGAGTGCGACTTCTTGGAAACCCGCTTCATCGAATTGGAAAACGAAGCGGCTTTCTATCAAAAACAAGAGGACGATCCAAGCGCGATTGTCGGCGTCATCGCCTATTTTAGTTCCAACGACGGACGTCCCAAGTACATCTACAAACCTTTTGATATCGTCACCCGAGAAGACATCGCCACTTGGGAAATCGACACCATCGCCGAATATGAGAAGCCAGAAGAACTCACTTGGATTCGCAACCTCTATTGGAGTCTCGAGGAATACAGCTGTGTCCTTGTTCAGCGCAATCGAACATGGTTCCAACAAAATGTGCATTCGCTCGAAAGCCTTTGGTCCACGGTGTTAAAAGAACGAGAAACCGGTGCGAGCCATCGTGCCCCCAAGAAAAAGATCAAAGCGGTGGAGGCAGTGCCAGAGACACCAACACCATCCTCTTTCGTGGCTCAATTTCGGCAGCGAAATCAAAACACAACAACCTAAGGTTCCTTTGTTCCTTTCTTTCTTAGTACAAAACATTCTCGTTCGTGTCGATCGACATGGTCAACAAATTGGGCTCTGTTCGGTAATAATTGACGCGCGCACCAGGCCCTTCGACTGCCGGAGGCAGTGGGTACAAATAGTTCGAAGGGTTCTTTTTCTTGTCACGGTACAACGCGCCGCAGACGTCTGCTGGGGTGCAGGTTCCGTTGTCGGGATTGTTTGGGTAGCGCAAATTATTCGTTATTTGTGCGTACGATCCCTCGGTGAAGATGGGATAGTGCCACCAGATCCGGGAACCCTGGTCATTTGAAGAATATTTGTGTCCGGTGTAAGGAAAGTAGCCGGCCAGTAAAGGCAGATCGACTTCTTTCGGAAAGTCGCCAGGAGAGGCTAAATCGTTGTTGCTGCGGAATCCATCCTTCTGACGAACAGACAAGACAATGCTGCCAACAACCAAAAGAATTGCGAGTACGATTAGCCCTGTTGTCATCATCATGATGCTTTATGTCAAAATTTGTGTAATTTGCTGCCTCTTGTTTATAGATAATTAAAAAAAAAGAAAACGAAAAGAAAAGTCGATTTAAACATACGTCATTTGTTTTTTGACAACGAGGCAAACAAACCCAGACAAAAAAAAACAAAAAGATATGGAACAGGAGATGCGGGTCACCAAAAGGGACGGTCGTCTGACCGATGTCTCCTTCGACAAAATTCTGAACCGCCTCAAACGCCTCGGTCAAGAAATTCATTTGAATTATGCTTCCCTGGCCATGAAAGTCATCGACCAACTCTATGACGGGATTCCTACCACTAAGATTGACGAAATCGCCGCAGAACAGTGCGCTTCCCTCGGAAGCATGAACCCAGACTACAGCACTTTGGGTTCCCGCATCGTCGTGTCCAACCACCACAAAAACACCAAAAACTCAACCTTCTTCTCGGTGGTGCAAGCTCTGTACGAATTTCGAGACGTACACGGTCGCCACAATCCCCTCGTTTCCCAAGAGTTGTGGTCGTTGATGCAAGACGTGGATTACCGGAAAGAGATCGAAACCATGATCGATTACAACCGCGACTACCTGATTGACTACTTTGGATTCAAAACATTAGAGAGGTCGTATTTGATGCGTCTGAACGAAAAGATCCTTGAAAGACCCCAAGACATGTGGATGCGCGTAGCAATCGCGATCCATGGCGACAATCTGGACCTGGTCCGAGAAACATACGATCTCATGTCGCAAAAGTACTTCACACACGCGACACCCACGCTGTTCAACGCCGGCACACCAAGACAACAACTCAGCTCTTGTTATTTGGTCGCCATGCAACAAGACAGTTTGGATGGCATTTATGGCACCCTAGCGGACTGCGCTCGCATTTCTAAATGGGCGGGGGGCATTGGCCTTCATATTCACAATGTCAGAGCGCGGGGAAGCCACATCAAGGGCACCAATGGTCAGTCGAGTGGTATTGTCCCCATGTTACGAGTGTTCAACAACACGGCCAGGTACGTCAACCAAGGCGGGCGCCGAAATGGTTCGTTTGCGATTTATTTGGAGCCCTGGCATGCCGACATTTGTGATTTCTTGGACATGCGCAAAAACCACGGCGACGAGGAGATGCGCGCTCGCGACCTCTTTTACGGACTGTGGATTCCCGACTTGTTCATGCAACGTGTCAAGGAAAATGGTAAATGGTCACTCCTCTGTCCTCACGAATGCCCCGGCTTGTCGGATGTCTATGGCGACGACTTCAACGCCTTGTATATATCCTACGAGAACATGGGTCGCGCGCGCTCCACCATTCAAGCGAGAGACCTGTGGTTCCGCATCCTCGATGCCCAGATGGAGACGGGTACGCCGTACTTGTTGTTCAAAGACGCTGCGAACAAAAAGTCCAACCAGAAAAACATCGGTGTGATTCGTTCGAGCAATCTGTGCACGGAAATCATCGAAGTGTCCGAACCCGACGAAACGGCTGTCTGCAACCTCGCCTCGATCGCTCTACCCACGTTTGTGACTTGCGCCCGCGACTTCGATTATGACAAGCTGCATGAAGTCACCAAAGTGGTCACGCGCAATTTGAACCGCATCATCGACATCAATTTCTATCCGACCGAAAAGACAGAACGAAGCAACCGTCGCCATCGTCCCATCGGTATCGGCGTCCAAGGACTAGCGGATGTGTTTTTCCTAATGGACGTCGCCTTCTGCAGCGAGGAAGCCAAGGCAATCAACAAGCGCATCTTTGAAACCATTTACCATGCCGCATTGGAACGCAGTGTCGAGATGGCGGAGCAAGATGGCGCGTATGAAACCTTTGCAGGGTCACCTGCGTCCGAGGGCATCCTGCAGTTCGACATGTGGAATGTTGATCCGGGCACAGAGCGCTACGATTGGCCGGCCTTGAAAGCGCGCATTCGCGCGTCAGGGCTCAGAAACTCCTTGTTGGTCGCTCCGATGCCCACGGCAAGTACTTCTCAAATCCTGGGCTTCAACGAATGTTTTGAGCCTTTGACAAGCAACGTTTACACGCGGAGCACTCTGGCGGGCGAATTCGTTGTGCCCAACAAGTACTTGATGCGAGAGCTCATTAAGCTTGGTGTGTGGAACGAGCAAGTGAAGAACAACATCGTCGCCAACAAGGGAAGCGTGCAGCAACTTACTATGTTGCCCGAACATGTCCGAAACAAATACAAAATCGTTTGGGAAATGCCGATGCGTCATTTGATCGATATGTCGGCGGACCGTGGCGCGTTCGTGTGTCAGAGTCAAAGTTTGAATTTGTGGGTGGAAGACCCCAATTACAATTTGTTGACCTCGATGCATTTCTATAGCTGGTCCAAGGGACTCAAGACGGGCATCTATTACTTGCGACGAAAAGCGAAGCATCAAGCCCAACAATTCACCATTGAGCCAGATAAACCTAATAGCGCAGCAGAAGAGAAAGAGGATGCGGACGAGCCATGTGAGATGTGCTCGGCTTGAAAAAAAACAAAAAAAAACAAATAACAAATTAGAAGTACGCGACCGAGAGAAAACCAATCACCAAAAGGAATAAAAAATGGATACCCGTCAAGCCACCACCACCACCACCACCATTGACCTACTGTCACCGATGCTGCGCATGCGACAAAACTTCTTCAGACACTTCAAAATCGTCGGCAAAGATTTTTTCTATTTGATTGTGTGGGACGACCGCAATCCGAATGCCCTGTGCAACCAAGGCAACCAGTACTTTCATTTTGTTAGAAATTACCTCGCCCCCCATTCTCGACTTTAAACTTTAAAAAAATTCTCATCACACAGACAGCACAAACGTGCGCATTTTCGTTCTTCGTAGGGCTTTTGGTTTTTGTTCAGCTCTTGTGTGAATTTGCCGTCGATCAGAAGAAACTCATCGTTGATGGAGATGATTTTCTTCATCATGTCCTCCTTTCGTCGAACGAGGATCTCATAAGCGAGCTTATCAGGATGATTTTGATGTTTGACAATCGCGTTCAGAATGTCTTTCAATTCGTCTTTGTACAACACCTCCTTGGTCTGGATTTTCTTCACCTCGGAAAACACGTTGGTCGTGTACAGGATCGGATAAGAGTAGCGGATCACCTCTGGCAAGATGAACTGGTTGGTTTCCTTGATGTCCACCACGATCTCTTGAATCTTCTCCATCATCGCCTCCAACCTGCTCAAGTCGCCGTCTCCTGTAAACAACGTTCTCCCCGAGCTGAACTCCACCAGGGACTGCAGTTTGTCGAATTTGTAAGCACTCGTTTTGTGCGCCTCGGCGCGCGCATCCAGCTTCAAGTAGTTCACGAGCGCCAGGAAAAACGTGGTGACCCCACCTAACGAGCTCACGATGATTTTACCGTACGTGAAAGAATCCAACACCAGCGTCAAAATGCTACAGACAGCCGTGAAAAAGATGGCAGGCAACATCAAATACGCCAAGCGTTGTTCGCAAACAGTCTTCGCTTCGGTGTACAGTATTTTTTGCCCCTTCAAGTAGATGACGATGATGTCCAACACGGTCGAGTGAAGGGCCTTGATGTCATTGGGGAAACATTGACGGATGGCGTCGTCCACATCGGCGTATTGGTAGACCGGTGCATCGTCTTGCGCTGAATCGTCATGGCTTTTCCGCTCACTCTCTGTTCTGCTGTCGTTGTTACTACCATCTGGATAGACTGTGGGGAAGGTTATACTACCATCGGAACTGCTGCTATCATTAAAAGAAGTGTCCATGCAAAATTTGTTTTTTTTCTTAATGATTAATTAATTATAACCTCGCATCCCACACAAAATCCCCACAAAAGCAAATAAAACAAAAAGAAAAAAGTAAAAAATGATTCTTGTCGGTACAACCACCCTTCAATCCTTATATTCAAGCAGCAACAGCAGTTCTAGCAGCAGCAGCAGCACGACAACCGCAATGTCATCTCCTTCTCCTGCTCACGAATCATTAGCCTCCTCCTCTGTGTCAGGCAAAGTTCAAGTATCGAAAAAACCATTAAGTAGTAAAGACACGTCGGGAATCAAAAGTCCAGCCCCTACTAGCGCATGCAAACAACGCCAACTCTTGTTCTAGACGAATGTTTTGCAAATTCCAAAGCTCCGACGATGCCAGGGCGTGATTCCATGCTCGTGAATCCCATCCAAATGCCGTTTGGCACCGTACCCTTTGTTCCGGTCGATGCCATATTTTTCTTTCAGGTCGGGATTCGCCTCGCACAACTGTTCGATGTATTGGTCTCTGGATACCTTGGCCAAGATCGATGCGGCAGCAATGCAAGAGTATTTGTTGTCACCGCCCTCTATGCATTGGTGCGGAATCGAATGCCATTTCGAACCCTCGAAAAAAGTGAGTGGCTTGAAATAGTTCCCGTCGATCAAGAGGCAAATATCGTGGGTTTCCTCTTCAACCTCTTTTAACACTTGACGAATGGCTTTGTGCATCGCCGACTGGGTCGCCTGCAAAATGTTGATCTCATCGATCACTGCTTCGCTCTCCGATGCGACAGCCCATGCGACAGCGTGTTGTTTGATGTATTCGGCCACTTCTTCGATTTTTTTCTTGCTGGTAAATTTTTTGCTGTCTTTCATGCGACCGTGGTCAAAATCAGAGTGAGGCAGAACGACCGCTGCAGCGTACACGGGGCCAAAAAGAGGTCCGCGACCGGCCTCATCGACGCCGATTTCACATTTGGTCTCATCAAATGAAGGTTGGAGTGACATTGTTGTTTTTTGTTTTTGTTTATTTCATGTCTGTTAACTCGACGATGGATGAAAAAATTCTATTACCCTATTTATAATTGAATTTTTTTTTTAAAGAAAAAAATGAATCAGCGACAGTGGATTATTTTGGCTCTGCTCGGCATCCTGGCAATGATCATTTTCGTGTCACCCTTTTTAGGTAAACTGAGTGGTCCTGCTCTTACAGAAGGCGTCACCAGCCGATACCCAATGAATTTTATTGGCTCTCTGGGCGAGACGGCGAGACTGGACATTAGCGGCAACGCTGCCATCTTCACGGTCACAAATAGCGCCGGTGTCACCACGAGATACACACCCAGAGCAGAGGTTGCATTGTTGTCAGCGAGGCTCCAAAACAAGTTCGATGGACCCAACGGCATGCATGCAGATGTTTTCCTCAACGACAACTCTGTTGTCCTTCAAGACAAATCTGGCACAAGGCGAACATTGTATCTGGATGGTCATCAACCCTCTTCTTCGTCATCGTCCTCATCAGGTTCGTCGTCGACTTCCGACAATTACAACCATTTCTCCGGGACCTCGCTACCCACCATGTATTACGCCCCCGACGAAAGCACAGCACAACTGATGCAGGTAGGTGGCTCTCCCGACACCCTTCATGTTACCGCTCCCCACGGCTCCTTCGGAGGAGATTACAGAAGGGACAGTAACAATATATTCCAAGGCCCGCATGGTAACACGGCCCGTATCCTTCTTGACACATCTTCCAATCGATACGTTGTGCGTCTAACATCCTATCCAAGTGGTCATGTTACCGTGTTTACCACCCAGCATCCAACTTCCGTTTACAGAGGATACGATGCCACGATGAACCATGGTTCGGGAAATGAGCGCCACACAGACTACAACAGTGCCTGGAATACAATCAGCACTCGCCAACAGCAACAGCAACAAAGCACTGGCGGTCGCAGCTATGATGCGAGTGCCTATTACAATTCCAATCCCAGAGGAATTCCCAAATCCAAAATTCCACCCGGTGAAGAAGACAGGTATATTTTGAAAACCGAAGTGGTGCCCCCGGTGTGCCCGTCGTGTCCGTCACCGATTGTGAAATGCAAAGACAAATCAAAGAACAATGGCACGTGCCCTCCATGCCCGGCCTGCGCTCGCTGCCCACAAGCCGCGTTTGAATGCAAGAAGGTGCCCACCTACAGCTCCTTTGACGCAGACCATTTGCCCGTGCCTGTCTTGAACGACTTTTCCACGTTCGGTATGTAAGTGTCTACCTTGTTAGTTTTGTTTGAATTTTGTTAGAAAATGCAGATTTCCAAAAGTATCTGCGTTTTCTACCCAACCGGTTTGGAACCAATTACCCTTGCGCTTGGGAGGGTTTTCCAAAAACACATTTTCTAACAAATTTTACGACCTTCTAACAATCATGACCGTCGTCGTCTGTTCCGGTGTCTTGTCTTGCGTCGCCGTCGTTTGCCTCCTCCCATCTTCTTCCTTGTTTGTACTTTTTTCTGGACCTCCACAACCTTTGCGAATTCTGTCGTCCGCGCTTGCGCGGGGTCGGGGACAAGACCAACGTACTCTTCGTCCACGTCGGTCAACGGTTCGGTGGCTCGAATTTCTTCGATCATCTCGTCCGACATAGCCAGATCGGATGCGTCTGCAGATTCGACATTGTCTGCACAAAGAGCGCCCGCGTCCACGAGTTTTTCCGTCAGCCAATGGGACAAATTTTCAAAATACGCCGGGTGCTTGTTTCCATTTCCACGCAAGAGGTACTGTCGCAGACTCTCGAGGTCTTCCTCATTGTACAATCCCGTTTTGTCGGCAAGACGAGTTGCGATTTCGTGTTGTTTGTTCCAATTTTTCGAATTGTCTCGGCGCATGAGAATAAAGTACTGGGTCAAGAACGCCAAGACCGCCTGTCCTGAGCGAACGTTGCAGACGGGGTGTTTCGTGGCCATCGCATTCGCCTTTTGAAGTGCCACATTAATCACCAAATTTTTCCTCTCTTCTTGATCCAGGGAGGCGTAGACGCCTTCGTCCAATTTCACGCGCATGGGCAACAGAGATGCATTGTTGAAACAAGCGGCATCGAAGAGAGAAAAGTCCGGCTGGAATCCAAACTTCTGGTACAAGCATAATCCTGGGGCATTATTGTAGCCTGATGCGAGTTCGAGGACACCCTCTTGGCGCAAAGACGGATGGGACAAAATAGCAAACAAAAAAGCGGCCATCGAAAATTTGCCCATGTTCGACTTTGGCTGGGAGCAAATCAGCTTCACTGCTGCAGCCTTTGCATGCAGACGACATTCGCCGATTTCTACCACGATGAAGCTATAAACCTTGAATTCCGTCCATATCGGGTCAAATTCGGCGATGATGATCATATCAAATTTGTCACTTGTACCAAGAGATAAATCGACACTTCGTTTTACGTAACCGCTGTTTATGCAGCCATTGCAAACAATGTCCGAGAGTGTTGCTTTCAGTTCTTTTTCGGTTCTTGAAGTGGTCATTTCGCTTATCATGTCCGCATTGAAGATGCGAATGTCTTTACTACCGAATGGATTCACGCCACCGTTCAGTTCGATAAGACGCTTCGAAAAGTCATCGACCACTTGTTGGGTGAAGAATTGGGAAGCTATATCCATTCCCTTCTTTCGTTTTTTTCTTCAGCGAGAAAAAAAGTGCCTACCTTGTTAGTTTTGTTTGAATTTTGTTAGAAAATTCAGATTTCCAAAAGTGTCTGTATTTTCTGTCCAACCGGTATGCAACCGATATCCTTTGCCCTTCGGAGGGTTTTCCAAAAGCAGTATTTCTAACAAAATTCACGACCTTCTAACACCACGTCCTGTTGTTAGTTTGTTGATGATTTTGTTAGAAAATTCGATTTTTAGAAAGCGACCAAATATCGAATGCAAACACGTTCGACAACAACTGTTTCCATAGTGGACACTTTTCGAAATCACACTTTTCTAACAAATTTCCCAACAAACTAACAAACACATATTTTAATCTCCTCTCTCTTACAAAAATGCAAGACTGCAAAAGTGCCTGTCGAAAAAACAAGACCAAGCTAGGATATCTGTGCGATAAAATCGAGCGCAACAAGTTGACCGGCAAAGAGTGGTGCAGGATCGCAAGCAACGATGTGGATAAATACTCCGCCATGTTAGGCTCACCGAACAAGCAGGGCAATGATTACTGGGACGACGTCGTCGAGAAAACCACTGGACTCTGTTACAACCCGGACAAAAAAGGCATGCCACAATACAGCCCATGCACTTTGTCGGATACGTTTGTCCGGTACACCTATGGCGCCTATTTGATGCTGTTCATGGCCGGTGGTGGCAAGCTATCCGAAACGCTTCTCGGTGCAGAGGTGGCGTCGATACCCAAGGAGTTGCTCACCTCGGCGATCAAATCAATCGTGCATTTTCAACAAACCTGGCGCCTGTCGAAGATGACCGACAAACAAATTTTATTGACCCTTCTTGACAAACTCCAACAGCAGATGTTGGATGCGTTGAGTGAGACATGGTCCAAAGCAGAGATCGATCAAGTGATTGCCATCCTTCGAAAGGAAATCGAGGCGTTGAAGGACAAAGACCAAATGGGAGCCTTTGTCAAGCAGATTTTTCGCATCACGAGCGAAGTCATACGTCACAACGCCAGCCCAAAGTACCGTCAACTGTCCACGCCTGTGATGGATTTTTTCGTGAACCACATTCCTAGCTCGATCGCTATGGAGGTTCTCAAGGGCGCCAATTTCAAGGTGGAAGACGATGGGCAAATGTACGAATTCGTCAAGAACCATTTGAACGGCTACGGGCGCTTTTCCACGCACGCCAAGAACGCGACCGATGTGATCCAATACGGCTCCACCGATGCCTTCATGGACGTATATTTGCATCTGTTGTGTGGAAAATTCCAATATGAGAATGGCAAGGTCGTGAGCTGGTGCCAATTCGAGGGAGCTCCGATGCCTCCTGGACAGACGACCTTAGAAGTGTTCCAAAACATCTTCGACGGCTCTCATCTCAATGCAAAATTTTTGCAATACTACTTGGATCATTCGACCGACTCGCTTGCCTATTTGATCCTGTCCAAGTCGATCCAATCCATCGGCTACGAGGGATACAATTTGGCCATTGGTTCTTCGGTGCACACAGACCTGAAGCCAATCTCTGTCTGTGCGATGAACTTTAATAACGATACCTATCAAGTACAACAAGCGTCGTCGTCGTCGTCATGCCAGGGCAAAATGAAATACGACCTGGCATTTGAGCCCCCAGCCCCGTCCACTGAAACTCGTCTGACACCTCTGAAATTCGAAATGTTGCAAAACCAGTTTACCTATGTACTCGGCATTCAATCGAACGTTTCTTCTCTTTTCCAGAAAAACGTTTCGTCAACGTTCGGAACAAGAGGTCAAACGATTGTTGTTCCTAACAGCACGGTCATCCGTGAACCGCAACAGCAGCAATTACCGATTGCTGCTCAAAAGACACCATTGATCAGCAGCTACGTGCCAGCTGCATTGCCAGTTCCGCGTGGCGGAAGATATCGAACGAAAAAAAATCAAAAGAAAGGGAAAAAGAATCAGAAAAGACGGGCACAAAAGAGCAATACTCGAAAAAGAAAATAAATCGCCGAAAAAAAAATTATTAAACAATGGAAGAATCTACTCATCTCGCCTATCTTGCAACGGCCATATCGTTCGTGGCAAGAGGCATATTCGTGTATCTCTTGTACACCCGAAAATCCACCAATAATTTATCGTTGACGTTTTGCATTTTGAACGTCGGATCATCGTGTCTTTGGCTTCAGTACAGCTTGACCAACCGCGACCTTCCTCTGCTCGTCCGAAGCAGCGGCGACGTCGCTATTTTTACCATGGCAGCGTCTTATATTGTCAACAACAAGAGGTTGCTTTCATCTACGGTGTCTGATTCCTCCGCCTCCTCGTCTTGATGCATTTTTTGTCCATGTGAAAGGTGGCATGTCGGTCCTCTTGTGGAACAATTTTAATCAAGCACTTTGACTTTTTGCCATACAGCGGCTCCGTGCACCCTTTTTCCCCCTTTTCTTTCTTTTTCTCGCTGACGAACAGCTTGGGACGATCCTCCGTGCACCTCGCGCGGAAATGTTCGTACCGCTCGCGCACGTCTTCGTAGGTCAAATGCACCTTCTTCTTAAGCATCCGGTTGATGAGTTGGTGCATGTCGAAGATATAGCGGGAGAAGGTTTCGCGGCTCTCCATCTGTTTCATGGTCAGAGGCAGATCCTGCAGATTCTTTTTGAAATTCATGCGGCAGTATTTGCAAGGCAAAACGTGCTGCAACAACAAGATAAAGTCGCGATAGTGCTTCTTGTCTTCGGCTGTGGGTTTCACAGGGTAATTGAAGCTCATCGTGTGGAGGTAATGCCACATACTGGGTCCCCACACTGTCGTGAGCATGCCATCTCCACTGTTGTAATCCGCATCCGAGTAAGTGCGCTTTTTCCGTGTAGTTTTCGTTGATGTCGTCTTAGTCATTCTTACAAAGAGCGATAAAATAATTTACGCACGATATTATAACCTAACCAAACCAAAACCCATGATCGCTGAATTCGCTCAATCCACTAAAACCATCTCACTCGCGCTGTCCGCTTTGCTCTTTTTCATTGCGGTACTGATTCTTGGTCCATTGCGGCATATTGTGTGGACCATTCTTCTGACGACAGCTGTTCTTGTAATAGCATTCTTCCTCTTTCGACATACACTCACCTTTCAGCAGCAAAATGCGATTTCTTTGTTGGATGGCAGTGCATCACCGATTCAGACCACTCTCATGGGGAATTACTTTTTGTCCATGTTGCTGCTGGTGTTGGCGGTTGTGATGGTGTGGAAAGCATAGAGCAAAGTTTGACCATCTTCTTGTGGAAAGTGACGTCGTTCGGGAACTTTTTGCGGTCCAGAATGACCAGGCTTCCATCGGGCATACGGAAGAGCATTGATTTGTTAGATTTTTTTCTTTTGGGTGATCCGTTCAATTCCTTTTTTTTTATAGTATCGATCTTCAAAGAAAAAAAAGGAAAAGAAGCAAAAAAAATGTCCGCATTGTCGAATCTTTCCAAAATGGTGACCACACGCACCTTTCTATATGCCATTTTAGCCATCTTGTTGCTCTTCATTGGATTCCAAGTCTACCGATTTTACAGTGCCGCACCGGTAGTCCGCGTGAAGGAATCTATGAGCTCTGGTCCGAGCAAGCAAGCCGAAATGATGCTCTTTTTCGCGGATTGGTGCCCTCATTGCAAAAAAGCCAAGCCGGAGTGGGAAGCCGTCAAAGCGGAATACGACGGCAAAAAGATCAACGGATACACGGTGACTTTTGTGGAATACGACTGCAGCGACGAGACTCCCGAAGTGGAACGAATCGTCAGCAAATACAATATCGAGGGGTATCCCACCGTGAAGTTGTTGAAAGACGACCAAATCGTCGAATTCGACGCCAAACCAACCAAAGCGACGTTGGAACAATTCTTAAACACTGTCCTGTAACTGTAACTGTGTCTTTTTTGATAGAAACCGCTGTCCGGCTTGGTAACCCTGGTCGAACAATTGCTTCCGCTTGTCCGCTTTCTTGATGCACGCCTGGATCACGTCCAACGCAAGCGGGTTCTCCTCGCTCTTGCACACCACTTCGTGAGGTATTTCGTCGTAGCGCATCGTGTTTGTGATGAATTGCATCGCATTCATGGAAAACGCCACGACGAAATCCAAAATGGTCGACTCATTGGTGACGTTGGACGCTCGGGGCGGCGTCTCTCCACGCTCGCGCAAATGAAACCCCAGGATTTCCTCTTTGGGAACACTCGGATCCACGAAAGAGAGTGGGTAATTCGCCATGACTCCGCCATCAATGAAACAACCAGAACCACAAAAAGAACTGTCACTGAAACAAGTCGGTTGAAAAAGCACGGGCACTGCGCTGGACATGGTGACGGCTTGCATCAGAGACAACTCGGGGTGCGAATGGTGCGACAACTCCACTGTTCGGAAGGAATTTAGCTCAAACGTGTACAAATAGAGATCGATGTGACAAAAATCGAACAATTGCTGCAAGGTAATGTTCAGGTCCAAGTCTTTCGCCTCGAGCAAGGGTTTGAAGACAATCTCTGCCAGGCGTTTGTCGAAGAGTCCCTTGGTTTTGTAGACCTCGAACACTTGCTTTCCGGACACGGTGAAGGCTTCGTGCCACGGGCGCTCGAGAATGTACTTGTTGAGCGTGGGCCAATCGTATCCCAGACATAAACAAGCGCCTAGGATGCTGCCGACGGATGTGCCATAGATGCGTCGAATGTCCTCTTGGCGCCAAAAGCCTTGCTCGTTCAGACACGTCAATGCGCCCAAGTAATGGAGACCGATGGTGCCTCCACCTGACAAGACAATCGTGGTTATCATTTTTTTTGTGTTTTTGTTTTGTTGGCAGGTCGCTATTTTTTTATGCATCTTATAACAACAACAACAACAAACAAATGTCCCAACTGTTCACGGACCAACTTCTGACCAATTTTCAGACAGACCTGAACGCCGCCGCCGGCGGAGCCGTGGCATTGCAAGGCCTGCATTTAATGAATGGTGATGCCGCCAAACGCGCATTGCCGAAAAGCAGACAGGGAACTCATACACAACTGGTGCAACAGTGTATGATGGCATGTAAAGCCTGCATTGGTGACCGCTATCTAAAAAGCGCGCTTTCTCGTGCGTTTGATGCCAAGAAACCGAATTTCGACATTGCTCTCTTGGTCAAGTACGACCCTTCCAAGCCGGTGATCAGGATTGAAGATCAGCCGCTGCAAAACTTTGACGTCGTGAGTTTTCTGGTGGTCGAAATTGGGGAGTGCGAAAAGATGCCGAACACGGCGTCGATCAACCTGATATGTGCCCGTGACTTCGAAAATTTTAAAAATGTCGGCCGCAACATGATGGCACTCTTCTGTTACTTGATATTGTCCAATCCGGCGTTGGACCAGCGCGGTGTGTTAGAGGTGGCGAATGGATTCGAGAACCCCGGTGCTTTCTGCATGTACCAAAAGTTCGGCTTCCAGCCGGAGTACTCCCTCTACACAGACATCACCGCCTCTTGTTTCGACGAGGCGAAGCTGGTGCCCATGATCATTGACTTTGAGAACGGACCGGACTTTGCCGGCCTCTCCGTCGAGCAGAAAAAGCAAAAAATATTGGAGGTCGCTGCGCGAAACGCGAACATCGGCAAAAAGGACCGATTGTGCGACGTGCGTGATGGGCAGTCACTTTTTGCTTTCCTGTCGCAGCTGCACATTATGGAGTTGCGCGACAATCGAGCGGAGAACCAAGAGCATGAAGAGCTAGCTGCCCTCTTGACCAAAGAGACCGGATTGCCCAGAGACTATTTCCCACGCTTCAAGCAATTCATTCTGCAGAAGCGAATGGCCGAAAATCCGTCTTGGTTGGATTATGTCGCCAAGTTGTCCAACTGGATGACGGAACAGCTGAAAGAATTCGGCATCACTTGCAGCGCGGGAGGTGTCGTTGCAATTCCGAGCCCAGGCAAAATACCGGAGGACCTCAAACAAGCCATCGCGGCGACACTGGCTCCAGCTGAAAACCTCCATGTGCCTCTTTCTCCAAAGTCGCCGAACGCGACGCGTGCCTCCTCTCCGGCACCCATGGTCGTCGACGAAGAAGAAAAAGAAGTGATCCAAACACCTGTGCCACAGCTAACGATGCCACAAATGGTTCGGCCTGTGGCAACAAGACAAGCCAAACCAGTCGCGCCACGCATGACCACCAGGACGACTCGGTCTTTTCGCCCATATGGCGGCGGGGGCAAGAAAAAGAACACGCGAAGGAAAAGACGCGGTTAGTCTGAGTTGACGATCGAGCATTTTTTTTCTTTCTTTTCATCAATTCCCATTTCCACTCGATAAAAAAAAATGTCTGACATTTTCCAATTGGAAAAATTCGAGGACTTTTCTGAGAAGATTAACATCGATGAGCTTTATGAAAAGAAACGACAACATGACCTGGGGCAACTTGCCCTGTTTCAAAAAATCCTGAACCGTGTCCATGTGCGCATCCGTACCACTTCCAAGTTGAACAAAGAAGAACGCTTCTGTTGGTTTGTGGTGCCCGAGGTCATCATTGGCGTTCCCAAATACAATCAAGCCAATTGCATTGCTTATATCATGGACAAGTTGCAAGAGAATGGGTTCGCCGTCCGTTACTTCCATCCGAACACGATCCTGATCAGCTGGAACCACTGGGTGCCCTCTTACGTCCGGACCGAAATCAAGAAAAAGACAGGCATCGAAATTGACCAATACGGCAAACGCGTGGTGGAAGGTGAGGAGGCGTCGTCCAATGCGGCAACTACGTCCGCCACGGATCCAATGAATCTTTCCACAAAAGCCAGCAGCAGTAAACCGTCTCGAAAGTTTACCCCCATCGACGCCTACAAACCCACCGGGAACCTCGTCTATGACGAAGATCTTTTGAGCAAGCTGGAAGATAAGCTGCTGTAATTTATTTTATCGTCGCTTTTGATAAGAAAGATGACAAAGTCGACAAAGTCACAAAAGAACACATCGCGAAGAAGGGCGCCGAAGCTGCAGACGTCTACTCTGCACAAGACACGAAAACAATCATGTGGACGTTTAGCGTATAAGCCGTTTGAGAACCCCACATTTGAACGCAAATATAGATTGGGTTCAACGAAAGAAAACAATGCGTTTGAGAAAAATTTGGTGAAGGTGTTCAAGACCGCTTTGGCACCCTCACGCGTCACCCCACAGAACGACTATTATTACTGGATCAATTATGAGTGGATTGACAAACAACGGAAAGAAAGCGAAAAGAGTGTCAAAAAATACTACGTGCAAATCGACAGTTTTCGTGTCACTCAGGAGAAAGTGTACTATGAACTGATTGACATCATCCAAAACTATATCCGCGACAACAAAACCAAACGGGCGACAGAAGTCAAAAACTTGTTCGAGTCGCTCATTCGACTGGACAACAACGTGGCCGACAGACATTTGAAAGAATGCATGATGGACGTCGAACGTCTGATCGAGCAGGGAAATTTGTACAAGATGCTGGCGTACTTGAATCAAAATGAGCTGGTCAATTGGGGATCCCCCATCGTCTGGACTTTGCAGCCTGACGAGAAAAACACAAATATTTATCGCAGCTTGATTTCTGCACCACAGTTGACCGCCTATGATTACATGCTTTATTTGGAAGACGAGAAAGAGGATGCCAGAGGTGAGACATACAAGAAGAAGTTCAAACAAGAGTTCATCAAGTACGTCAGTCGCCTCTTTAAAGCAGCTGGCATGGACGACCATGTGAAGAGAGCCAATGATGTCTGGAAAGTGGAATATGAAATATTATCGGCCCTCGGATGCGACTCCATTAAAAACGACAATGAAGACGGATACAACGTCGTCAAGGCAAGCGAATGCGTCGACAAATACGGTTTTGACTGGAAGCAGTTTGCGACAGAGCTAGGCTACAAAACAGTGCCCGACAAATTTATCTGCACCAGTCTGAACTATTTGAAATGCATCATGACCGTGCTCAACGAAAAATGGCAACAACCCGAGTGGCGATCGTATTTCCATTACATCATCATTCGACAGATTTCACTGTTTGGGCGGCGTTTCCGCGACATTCATTATGAATTCAAAGGCAAATTCATCGAGGCGCGCGGCGAAATTCCCATTGAAATCGAGGCACTGCTAGGAATGTCTCTGTGCTTCAACACGCTGTTGACCAACGAATACATCAAGCGACACAATCGAGAAGAGGAGATTGAATTCGTCAAAAATCTGTCCTCCGACTTGCGTCAAGTGTTCATCCGTATTCTGAAGCGAAACACTTGGTTGTCACCGTCGACAAAACGTGCTGCTCTCAAGAAAATAGAGCATTTGGAATTTGTGATCGGGTCACCGAAATTGCTGCGCGAGGATCCCCTGTTGGACTACAGTTCCGACGATCCCTGGGACAATATGTTAAAAATCACTCGTTGGAAGACGAAAAAACAGATTGAGCTAGAAGGCGCTGAAACCATCGATATCCCCGTGGTCGATTGGAACGCCTTGAAATTGGTCGGAACCCAGGCGTACATCGTGAACGCCTTTTACACGCCCATCAAAAACTCCATTTACTTTCCCCTGGCGTATTTGCAGAAACCGTTTGTCGACTTGGATGAGCGAGGCATCGAGTACAATCTCGCCTACGTCGGGTATACGATTGGACACGAGATGTCACACGCATTGGACGACACTGGCAGCAAATATGACTACAAGGGACGTCTGCACTCTTGGTGGACACCGCATGATCGCAAGGTATTTGAGCAAAAAATCAAAGACGTCGCCAAGCAATATGAGACTTTCGCGGCTTACGATGGTGTGAAAATGGACGCGATGTTGTCCATGGGCGAGAATTTAGCGGACATTTCCGGATTGGCGATTTGCGAGGAATATTTACGCGACTTCCAGGTGAAGAACGACGATATCCGACCGATCCGCAACAATTCCTTTAGGGCGTTTTATATTTACATCGCGGTGCAAGCAAGGCAACACATTTACAAAAACGCGATACGCGCCCAATTGAAGATCAATCCACATCCCATGGATAAATATCGGACCAATTGTCCTTTAGCGCGTTTGCCACTTTTTACAAGCACTTTCAACATCAAAGAAGGCGATAAAATGTATTGGCCGAATCAAGACACCATTTGGTGAACCGAAAACAGAGAAATAATTAATTGGAACAGACGTTTCGAAACCCTTTTTTTTAGGCGAACGGCGACCACCTTAAGACCCAGAATAATTTTTTTTTGTTGGAGGTATAGTATAATACAAAAAACACACACACACAAAAGATGGCAAGATCAATGAAACGCATCGCGCGCTCCGCCGCCAAGACCATGAAACGCTCCGCCTCCAAGGCTGCTGCCAGAGCTGCCTCCAAGGCCGCGTCTGCCTCCAAGGCTGCCTCCAAGGCTGCCCGCAAGGCTGCTGCTGCTGCCAGATCCGCATCTGCCTCCAGAGCCGCTAGTGCCTCCAAGTCCGCCTCCAAGGCTGCTGCAAAGGCTGCCGCTGCTGCCATGGGTGCTGCTGCCGCTGCTTCCAGAGCCAGAGCTGCAGGCAGAATGTAAACTCAATCCTTGATTTTTTTTTAAAAGCGTCGTGCATTTTGAAAAAAAAGCAACAAACAAAAAACTGTTTTGCTTTGCACCTTTATTTATTTGTTTTGCTCCCTTTCCTTCTTTTTCTGCTTCTCTTTTTATGTCCACCGTAGTATTCTTCATCTTCCAACATGTCTACGCCTATGACGCCATTGTGCAAGATCCGACGATTCTTCTTTGATCGACAATAGGGTTTTTGAATGCGTGGCGTATTGACCCATCGACAGAAGCGCATTTGTTCGCATTGATTTCTGGGTCTTTGACGACAATTCGAGTCCAAACGGTGCTCGCGGTACACGCCCAAGGCGTTGCCTTTGTAGAGTCTCTCATCAAAGTTCAACTGATCATACTTGGCGCGCCAAATGTTTATATTTCGTGTCGGCTTCATGCGGTCTAGAATTTTGGTGTAATCATTCAAATGCCGATTTCTTGGACGGTTCGGTAACTCGTTGTCGTCTTCGTCTTCGTCTTCGTCTTGGAACGGATCGTCTATGTCACCGTCTTGGTCGTCTTCGTTTTGAAACGGGACGTTTTCGACGTTTTGAGGCGAAGGTCCGTCAAAGATGTCGTCCATCAGAGCTCTTTCAGCATTACTTAGACCCTTGGCTTCCACGCGTTGTTGAACATTATTTATATCCTTGGACTCTGTGACCACGCTCTGTCTGGGACCCTTGGCCTCTGCCACCACGCTTTGTCTGAGACCCTTGGCCTCTGCAACCGCACGTCGTTGGTTAATAAAAGCATCGACCTGCTTCATCTCGTCATCTGTGGCAGACCTTTTTTTGTTGGCGGAGGTACGTCGTACATTTCCATCTTTACCTGGCGCAACTGAAGGTGCAATAAGCTGTTCTTGTTGTTGTTGCTGTTCTTCTTGTTGTACTTCTTGTTGTCCTTCTTCAGGTGGCAACGGAACGTTTTCGATACCTTCCTGTGGTTGGTTAACTTCCTGTGGTTGGTTAACTTCCTGTGGTTGGTTAACTTCCTGTGGTTGGTTAACTTCCTGTGGTTGGTTAACTTCCTGTGGTTGGTTAACTCTTCTTTCTTTTCGCGGTTTTCTTCTTAAAGCTGCCCTTTCGTCCCGTGCACTGTTTTGACTTCTATAACTGGGAGATCTCAAGCGAATAGCGTCGTAGCGGTCTTTCTCCTTTTGGGATCTGCGTGTCACAGGGGCGCCCCCTCTCTTGGCACGTCTTGTTTTGCGACGACGATGATGCTTCATGTTTTCAATTCAATTCATTATAGAAAAGGTGAAGAGAAGAATTATTTCCTGCGACGAGACCGGGTTATATCACGAGTATATGCGAACCCCGCGGTCTGGTAGTTGATGCGCTTGTTGCTTCGTTTTCTGCAAAACGACCTTACCGTTCCATTCGTCATCTTGCACAAGTTCGGCAACTCACCACATTTCTCTGCCGAGAGTCCTCTGCATTCAGAGTGGCGCAGTCGTCTTTTGTAGGCGTCAATGATATCTTGCTTGATTTTCACGCCACGTTCGTCTTTCGGTGCCCATTTCCATACATTTGTCACATCATCTTTGTGAAGTATCACAGGTGACTGGGCAAAGGACTCGATGCGACGTCGTCGATGGCGACGGCCTTTCTTTTCAGGTTCTTCGTTCATTTCAGGTTCTTCGTTCAGAGGAATGTTCAGAAATTCCAGATATTCATCGTCGTAATCGTCGTTATCCATCTTCTTTCCTTGTGCTTCCGCATCTTCGACGACTGCAGCGTCATTCTCTGCCGCCTGTTGAACAAGGACATTTTTTTGGTTTATCGGCATGCTCTGAACTAAAGCGGCCGTGGCTGCTGCAGTTTTTGCGTTTTTGCTGGATAATCGTGACGCCCTTGCATTTGCGCTTTTGCTGTTGCCTGTTGCCTGTGCAACCACTTCAGCTTCAATTTCGGCTGCGCTCTTGTTGGATCTTGTTTTGTCACCTTTTGGCTGTGCAACCACTTTGTCTGCGCTTCTGGTTGCGGATCTTGTTTTTTTATTGCGCTGGTAAGAGTCGGCTTCTGCGATTGCAACGCGATCTTGTAATTCCTTCAGTTTCGCGGCGCTATCTGCATCGAGTTTGCCAGTGCCCAAGTCACGGTGCAATTTCTTTTGAGTCAGCAAAGATTTGAGCAAATCCAATTCTGTTTCATTCAACGGTCCCATCTCACGAAGACGCTCAACAGACACGCCCTTGGGAAGCTGGGGCGATCTCTTTATCACAGATGCTCGCACAGTTTTTCTTTTCGCGCCGGCTTTCATTATCAAACCAAACGGATTGGCCAAGGCCTTGCCGATAAAGTCTAAATTCATGTTCATTTCCTCTTTTTAGATTGGCGGCAGATTATTTTTCTTTTGCTCCTTTTTTTACTGATGCTTCCACCTGCCTTTCGTTCTAACAAATTTGGAGCAGCAGCAGGATTCGTAGGTTCAGAGGCTGGTTCAGTCACAGGTTCTGGGGATGGTTCAGCAGCTGGCTCCGCAGGAGGAGCTGGTTCCGCAGGAGGAGTTGGTTCCACAGGAGCTGATTCAGGAATTGGTTCCGCAGGAGGAGTTGGTTCCGGACCAGGATTCATTGGTTCAGATGCTGGTTCAGATGCTGGTTCCGCAGGAGCTGATTTCGTTTTCGATTCCTGATCTAGTTCCGCAGCAGGATTCGTTGGATCAGACGACAAAACAGCTTCAGGTTCTTTAGCTACAGGTCCGTTTTCCTCAATTGTCGCAGCCTTCTCCTGATCCTGTTCCGGCTGCTCCTGATCCTGTTTAGCCGTCTCCTGCAGCTGCTCTTCGTCGACAACAGACAATTTCCCCGAGCGGGGATCACGACGCAATTGATCGGAACGAACCATGTCCGACGTCTGTTGGAGACTGTCGATTTGCCGCTGCGCGGTCTCCAGAATCTGTTTTTCGACAATCGCCTCGTAAATCTGCACTCCCTTTAAATAGTCCGTCTCGCACACCAAATACAGCCGAATAATGATTTCTCGTGTTTCTACGGTCAACTGTTGCAACCCGTCTTCGGTGAGTTGAGGATTCACACGAATCACCTTTTTGCCAGACTGCGGATCCACGGTATACACGAAGAGCCGGTTGATGACAGACAACAATTTCTCCTGGTTGGACTTGGCGTGGCGAATCATCTGCTTCAAATTATCCGCATATGCGACGAACAATTTGTCGGAGCCTCGAATCGCTGCGTCCAAGGGAGGATGGGAGCCCCGGCAGCCCTCTTTCTTCATCATGTTGCGCAGCCGAATGTCGCTGAACTTCTTAATGTCCGAGGGAACCTCATCGCCATCACTGAACGTCTTGTAAAAGATCCGAAGGTCTTGTTCGTAGCGCCGACGCGATTCGTAACTCATCGCTGTAAATTGCCCCGTCTCGAAATCATACTTGTCGTCGTAATAAAGCTGCTCCAATTCAGGAATGCCCGGCTCCTCTTGCAAGGACCGTGGTTCGCCGCTGGATTGCATAAAAGTGCACACATCCGGATGCAGGGTCACGTCGTCGCCGTCCTTTTGGAAGCCACGTTCCAGCGCGCGGATGCGATTGTCGCAAATGTTCAGTTTCTGGACTTCGTACTTGGTGCCACTGGGGATTTGGTCTTTCTCGTACAAAGGCACTTCGACGAACTGGCCATCGGCGTCACGATACAGATAGGTAGGATTGATAGTGGTCACGATGGCAGCGAAAATATGCGCGATCCGCACGTAAAACTTGGCGATGCCCATGCACATTCTCTTCTTGCGTAGATTCGTTTGAATGTCGAGGCGATCCAAGTCGTCGCGATCAAAGAAAATCACTTTGTCCTTTTCCAGTTCGTTCACTTCTACGCCCTGTCGGACCCGTTGTGCTAGATAGGTGATCTCCATGTCGGTGAAGTATCGCTGAATAATGTCGCTCGTCAAAATCACCAATTTGTCGCAGTACTCTTTCTTGTAGAGCTTCTTCAAAGCCTGGAAATTCATGGTCATAATGTAATGCGTGGCGATGTAGTCGATGACTTGATTGACCGGCTTGGCCTTTAAATCCGACGACGCGGAGGAGGAGGAAGATGGTTGATTGCCCATTTTCTTGGTTACTACATGAATCGAACGAAAATAAATAAAAACGATGTGACACATCATACAACAATGAAGCCATCTGATTTGCCACACGATGTACTGAACATCATCCTGGAATATGATGGGCGCTTCCTCTTCCGTGGGGGAGAATTTGTTGGGCGCATCCATCCGCATGATAAGAGGTATCCGATGCTGGAGCCTTTGCTGTCCAAGAAGATCAACTGTATCGAAAAAGCTGAAACGGACGGACGCGGGTTTTACATCGAAGTCCCTTTCAACCGCAACGGCACCGTTGGGTTGTGCTTTGACTTTCATTTTTCCTGGCCGGGGGTCTTCGAGATTTGTTATTTCGACACGCGATACGGGATGAACTGGACGCAAGAGCGCACTGTCATTGAATAATGAAGAAAATTGATTTAGAAAAACGTCAAGAACATTTGCATTAAAAAAGGACAGGAAAATCAAAACAAAGCGATTTCGCCTTTTTTTCACCAAAAAAATGAAGCGATCCTTCATTGAGACCGAGCAAAGTCGAGCCAAGGCTTGCAGCAAAAAGAATCGCGACGGAAATTTGAGCCATGACAGGAAACAGAGTCTGTGGAACATCTTCGATGCCGAAATCAAAAAAAACCCACTCGAATGCATTTATCGCGACGACGTCAAGAGCCGTGACAATTGCGAGCAATGCGGTGCCGCTCTGTCCTTCTCCGACGAGGGCTTCCCTACCTGTATAAATAACAAGTGTTCGATTATTTATAAAGATATCCTCGACCAAGGTGCCGAGTGGCGCTTTTATGGCGCCGACGACAACCAAGGCACCGACCCCACACGCTGTGGCATGCCCATCAACCCTTATTTGGAAGAGTCCTCTTACGGATGCAAAGTGCTCTGCGTCGGCAAGTCATCGTATGAAATGCGCAAAATCCGGCGATACACCGAATGGCAATCGATGCCGTATCGTGAGAAATCCTTGTACGACCAATTCCAACGCATCACGATCATGGCACACAATGCTGGTATCCCCAAGCTCATCATCGACGACGCGATCCGTTATCACAAGCGCATGTCCGAATACGAACAATCCTTCCGTGCAGACAACAAAGACGGGCTCATTGCGGCGTCCATCTATGTATCCTGCCGAGTGAACAATTGTCCAAGGACGGCGAAAGAGTTGGCGGCCATTTTCATGTTGGACCCCGCTAGCGCGACCCAGGGATGCAAGAACGCGCAGCTTATCCTGCACCATTTGGAGCGCGACATGGATGACCGAGAAAAGACGAATTTCTGTCTGACGAAACCAGAGGCCTTCATCGAGCGGTATTGCAGCCGCCTCAACATCAACAACGAACTGACCAAGCTGTGCACCTTCATCTCGATCAAAATCGAGCGCGAGCACTTGATGCCCGAGAACACGCCGCAATCCATCGCCGCGGGCATCGTCTATTTTATTGCGCAAGTGTGCAGCATCAACGTGAGCAAACACGACGTGAAACGGGTGAGCGACATCAGCGAAGTCACGATCAACAAGTGCTACAAGAAGCTGGAGCGCATGGCGACGGACTTGGTGCCCGGCGTCATACTGCAAAAATACGGAGGATACAAATGGCTGCAGCGTCGAGACGCTTATCGCGAGGAAGAAGAAGTTTTATTAACTACAACTACTTCTTAATAATAAATCTTGTATATTTTGTGAAAAAGTGTAAAATGTAAATGGTAAATGTTCAATAAACGGACTTTCTTTCAATCCACCCTGGAACAGAAAACATGTCACCATGCCAAATCTTGTCAGGAATGTAAGCAGGATATTGAACTGTCGAGAAAAAGGAGAGATAGCCGATGATGGCAGAAAATGATCCGTGCGACAAGCACAGGTGCTTGCAAGTACTCCCGAATTGCATCGTCCTCACCTCGTCGTCATTAACAAGAGTTGCTCTTGGGTACACTGATAGTATCTTTCTTATGATATCATGATCTGGCTGGTCGGTTGCGATGAACAAATTGTCGAATGTTGAGTCCTTCAGGCAGTCCAAATAATATTGTGCGCCTGGATTGAACTGTTCTGCGTCTGTCAATCGGACATGAACGAACAGGTCGTTGTTTCTGCTGTACCTCTCTTTGAATGGGTTCGCTTCCATTATGGAGTGTTTGACTTCTTCACTATGTATGTACTCGTGGATAAGAGACATGATGTCTTTTGTCTGGAAAAAGGCTGTGTTCGGATTGAGGTTGATTTGAATTGCTTTTGGATCACTCCGGAAGAAATGGAAGTAGTTTGCATCGATCACTTCAGCAGTGTGATGGTAAACCTTGGTTCCATTGCTCAAAGGAACACCAAGTCTGTCGCAAGAGATTTGGCTCGCAAAATGGTATTTGATATCGAATTTTCTTGCAAGAAAACTAGTCGCCAAGTCACGAATGATTTGGTTGCCTAATCTTCCGTAGTTTGATGATGTTGTTGTCATTTTGCAAATTTAATTGGTTAACGAAAAAAAAACGAGGGTAATTAAACGAGTTTCAACAAGAATAAGCAATTTCCGTGTGTTTTTGGTAAGACAATTTGGAGTCCAACTCTACTAACAATATTTTCTTGGACGGCAACTGATACTGTTCAAAGTCTTCGTCCGACATTCGCAACAAATGTTTCATCAACACTCTGGCCGTGTGTTTGTGTGTCACGATCAGAGGGAACTTGCTTTCACTCAGCGTGTACAAGATGTCGTTTTCGTAATAAGGCAAGAGACGATCTAACACATTCTCCTTGGACTCGCCGTTTTTGATTTTCTCGAAATAGCAGTTGCGATAGATATTGTATTCGTTGGAGAACGCATGGTCCTTCAACACCGGCGGCTTCATGCTGTAATTGCAACGCATCATGTGCGTAAATTTCTCGCCATACAAATCGCGAATCACTTGTCGTGGAACGCCCTCTAGAGTACCATAATGACGCTCATTGAGACGCCAGGTCGTGTGTACGGGCACCGTCTTTTTCATTTGGTCGTTGATGATGTTGCAAGTCTCGATGCAGCGGTCCATGACGGACGTGAAAAAGATGTTTGGCAAGAGGCCATGGGTCGACAACGTCTTCGCCACACAGGCCGCCTCCTCTCGTCCCGCTTCAGTCAGCGGAATATTGGTCCATCCAGTGAATTTGCTGTCCTGGTTCCACACCGATTCACCATGTCGGACCAGAAGAAACCTGCGCAACATCAAAATCGGTGGCTGACGAAAAGCTGACGTCATCATTATCCTGGTTGATTCCTTTTTTTTCTTTATTTCTTTCTTTCTTTCCCTTTCTTCTTGACTTTTGACTTTTGAAAAGCACGTTTTTTTAATTTGATTTTTTTCGCCCTGTAACCGAAATTATGCCGCCCTCCATTGTTTTCATTGTTCCATACAGGAACCGTGTGACTCATAAGAATTTCTTTTCGCATTACATGTCCACGTTGGTCCTCGAGGGGCGTGATGATTACGAAATCTATTTTTCGCACCAGGCTGACGACCGCCCTTTTAACAGAGGTGCCGTGAAGAACTTGGGATTCCTGGCCGTCAAAGAGAAGTATCCAGCGGAGTATGGTGACATGACTTTCGTCTTTCACGACATCGACACGGTTCCGAATTGTGCGGGCCTCTTTGACTACCAGACGCCGCACGGCACCGTGAAGCATTTTTATGGATTCGAGTACGCTCTGGGGGGCATCGTGGCGATTAAAGGCAGCGACTTCGAAGCGACCAATGGTTTTCCCAATTACTGGGGATGGGGCAAAGAGGATCACGTCTTGCAACAGAGGTGTTTGCAACGTGGTCTGCGCATCGATCGATCCCAATTCTTTCCCATTGGCAGTCCCGAAGTGTTGCATTTGTTCGACGGAATCTCGCGAATCATCACTCCTCAGAACCATAACAATCACAATAACAATAACAGCTACGGTGGCGGCTTGAGCTCCTTGACCCGTGTGAACATGTCTGTAAACACCGAGTCCTCGAATCCGCTCGACAATGTCTCGAGTACGAACACAGACAAGTTGTATTACGTCAATGTCGCGGATTTCGAAACGGGTGTGGATTGGCGAAGAGAGCAGTACCACGAATACGACTTGAGAGAGCCACAGGAGGCCCTGGTCAAACCGAGGCGTCCCCCCGTCGGAGGTCAACAGCAGACACAGTGGTCCAACATTCCCTTTTATCCGACGGCGGCTGCGAAACGCGATTTGGTGAACCGTTTTGGCGCGCAACAGGCGGAGCAAATGGTGCGTCAGGTGTATGCTTCATCATCGTTGTCAACGCCCACACCAACCAAAATCCCGAGAAAAGCACCGCCTCCACCACCACATCGCTACTCGCCTCAGTACGCGCAATACATCGGGGCCAAACCGCGCGCCATGCCTTCTGCCAACATCGGACTAGGTGGCATCCTCATGTAATGCAGACTTTGTTGTAATTCAGCATGTAATCCCGGAAATTGGTGCGCCGACCCACCACATCACTGTAGTCATCTCGTTGCACCACCGTCGGCGGTACAAGGAAGAACCATCGGTCCTCCATTTGCAACGACAACCAATATTTGTCGACCGCGAACATTTTGGTGTTTTGAGGCGCTTTCATGAGCTTTTCGATTCCAGCCTTGTAATTCGCAATCAACTTGTCATAGTAATGCTCACGCACAATGTAACCCGTGGTGGTGATACAATTGCGCACCTGAATGCAACAGTCGTCCACCGGCTGATAAGGCAACATGTTGTTCCCTGCCAGGAGCAAGACATCCCAGTCCTTCTGTCTAGAAACAAACTTATCCAAGTTTTGTAGCAAGGTCGTCGGATCGAGAAATTCAATGTCATCCTCGCAGATGAACACCTGTTTCCATCCCTGCGCTTTTGCCATCTGCACACACTTCAGGTGACTCATGCTGCAACCCAGTGCACCGCTCGCTAGCTTCAATGCCTCAAATCGTTGCGGATTTTCGATCCCCAACTTGCGCAGCTCCTTCATGACCGCATCTTTCCTGTCTTGACGATGTGCCAAATTGATAAAGAGGGTGTGCTCGAAAATCGATTTCATTTCCACTTTTGTGTATCGCGTTTGTGGAACAAAACCGTTTAAATACATGCACGGAGCTTTCGTTAAAAAACTTTTAATAAGCAAACAAAAAACAATGTCAAAAACATCAGCCATACCGAAAATCATCCATCAGCTGTGGATCGGTCCCAAACCGCGTCCAAGTAAGTTCATGGACACCTGGAAGGAGAAGCACCCCGACTTTGAATACATCTGGTGGTCCGAGCAAGAAATCGCCAAACGCGGTCTTGTCTTGGAATGTCAACAGGCCATCGACAAAATCGAAGAAATCAACGGCAAGGCTGACATCATCCGATGGGAGATCCTCTACCAGTATGGCGGCATCTTCCTTGACGCCGACTCCATATGTGTGGAACCCTTTGACGACGACGTGTTGAGCAAAATCGCCTTTGCCGGCTACGAGAACGAACTCAATCGTCCCGGGTTAGTTGCCACCGGCACTATGGGTTTCCCACGCCATCATCCTCTTTGCCGAGCTGCCATCAATTACATCTTAAGCAATCCCACTGATCAAGCTACGACGGGACAAATGGCATGGCAAACCGTAGGACCACTTCTGCTGACGCGTCTGTTGGACACTGGTCGCTTCCCGCTTGTTCACATATTCCCCAGCTATACTTTCCTTCCTATCCACTACACATCGCACCAGTACGAGGGGCACGGCAAGGTGTACGCTTACCAGGAGTGGGGGTCCACCAAACAGAATTATGACATTATGAATACCATCGAACTACCGGCACAACTCAGAATGCCGCCAGTGGCAGCGTCCGTCTTGATCACCAGCTACGACACAAAATTCAAGTACATATGTGAGTGTCTGGATTCCATCAAAGCACAAAACGGACATTTTGCCATTGAGCTGGTTTGGGTTAACGACGGCTCCAGCGAGACCAATACTGCGTTGCTGGAGAAGGCACTCAAGCATTTCCAGGAGACGACACGTTTTGTGCAAGTGAAGTACATCAAGATGGAGACGAATCGTGGACAGAGCTATTGCTCTCTTCAAGGTTTGCAATTGTGCACCAACGAAATTGTCTTCCGCATGGATTCCGACGACATCATGCTTCCAGAGAGAATGCGCAAACAATGGTCGTTTTTGGATAGTAGACCCGACTGCATGATGTGTGGGACGAACCTCACCTTCTTGCGCGCCCACCCTGAAACGGGAGAGTTTGTAAAAACAGACGGCACACAACATCCCGAGCGAATCACTCTGGAAGACTACCGTCAGCGTCCGTCGCATTGGATGATGAATCACCCGACCATTTGCTTTCGGAAATCTGCCGTCATGTCGGTGGGTAGTTACAGCGAAGAGCACAGAAAACCATACGAAGACTTTGAGCTCGAATTGAAGATGCTGCGAAAGTATGGTGTTCTGTACAATTTGCCCGAGTCGTTGTTGCTTTACCGCATCCATCCCGGTCAACTCACCTTCCAAGGAAAAACATCGACACCCGAATTGGTGCAAGAAAGAAACAGTCTCATTCAAAACATTATTTTTAAATCAACAATCAACAATTGATCTTTGTCCATTCCCCAGGAAACAAGTCTTTCAAGTCGTGGTGCCGCAAGTTGACGCCGAACCAGACGCTGGGATAGCAAATCATGCGCTGGTCATTGGAGTTGCAATAAGCAGCCCACCAGCTGAACGTGCTGTTCGCGATCACATTGTGTTGACAACAACTCATAAGAAGCATTTGTTGCCAATCTTCCAAGCCATCCGGACAGCGGACAAATTCGCAATTGGTGAACCGACTTTGCAGCGCCGCAATCATCGTGCGTTCGATTTCCGCACGGTCTTCGTCTTCACAGAAGTACATGACCTTGACAACAGGGTCGTTCACATAATGCAACATGTAGGCGAGAGAGTATTCGTAATAAGCGACTGGCAAGACCGGGTGGCAATCCGGCAGGCGCTTGTAATCGCCCCAGCGGAAGTGCAAGGAAATCGTCGGTGCCGTCTTTACGGACAGCTGCTCGAGCAACTGTGCCTTTTGTGTCTCCAATTGAATCATGCGGCTCAGAGTCGGCCAATGGAATTGGAAATATTTGTAGCTCTGAAAATACCCATCCAGACAAAGGTTTGCTTGAGGTGGCAGCACTTGATTGCTTGGCAAATCGAAGAAATGGAAACAGGGCTCCATGATGTATCGCGAGGGCGGCATCGAGGCCACGCCGAATTTCTCTTTCAACGACTTCAACAAATTGTCCCAGTACCGCGGACGGAAGGTCTCCCCCTGGACGCGACGCACAGCACTTGTGTCAAACTGCGGGGAATATTTGATGCGCATCGCATAGGCAATGGTGGTGAAAATCTGGAAAAGCTGGTTTCCCAGCCCTCCTTTGAGGTTGACGGTCACGTAAGGCATTTTTTTGGAACTTGAAACAAGTAGTAAGAATTGTGTTTATGTTGTGTTTCGTTTCAAAAATTTTTTTAAAAGAAAACAAAGCTACCTATCTCTTTTCTATCATTTCTATCATGTCTATCATCTCTATTCCTTATCAAAAATCAAAAATCGGCACACAAGTCGAAGACATCATCGGTCGTCTCTTTGTTGGCCAACGCATAGAGCGAGGAAGTGCGCTCAAAGAAATTGTGTTTCTGCTCTAACGAGATGAGTTCCATGAAATCAAACGGGTTGGCAGCATTGTAGATCTTGTCGTAGCCCAGTTGGACGCTCAATCGGTCGGCCACAAATTGGATGTATTGGGTCATCAGCACAGAATTCATTCCGATCAGGCGACACGGCAGCGCCTCGCAAATGAATTGCGTCTCGATATCCACCGCCTCTTTGATGATCTCATAGACGCGTGCCTTGGGCACCTTCCGCTGCAGTTTGCTGTACAACAGAATGGCAAATTCGGTGTGCAACGCTTCGTCGCGCGAAATGAGTTCGTTCGAGAAGGTGAGCCCCGGCATGAGCCCGCGTTTCTTCAGCCAAAAGATGCTGCAAAAGGCCCCACTGAAAAAGATGCCCTCGATGCACGCAAAGGCAATCAGGCGCGAGGCGAAGCCGCTGCGGTTGTCGGCGATCCATTTGGTGGCCCAATCGGCCTTGCGCTTGATGCAGGGAAAATGGTCGAGCGCATGGAACAACCGGTCTTTCTCGGCGGTGTCCTTGATATAAGTGTCATTCAACAGACTGTAGGTGGTGCTGTGAATGTTCTCCATGGCGATCTGGAAGCCATAAAAAGCCCGGGCCTCGGCGATCTGCACGTCGCCCATGAAGCGCACAGCCAAGTTCTCTAACACGATACCGTCGCTGGCGGCGAAAAAGGCGAGAATCATGGAAATAAAATGGCGTTCGTCGTCGTTCAAAGCGTTCGACCACTGCACGACATCTTTCGTAAGGTCGACTTCCTCCGGCCGCCAAAAGCAATCAATCTGCGTCTTGTACATTTTCCAGATGTCCTCGTGTTGGATGGGGAACATGACGAAGCGATTGACGTCTGGTGTTAGCAGTGGCTCTTTGGCGGACATTGATTGCTTTTTCTCTGGACAGGACAAAGGGTTCTAAACTTAAATAGATAAGTCGAAGAAGTTTTTATGCCCGTTTCTCTCAGAGAAAAACACACACCACACAGAAAAATATGGAGGTACTCGAGACGGAATTGAGTTTGGCCGATCGCGACCTGCAGCTGAACAAGCTCCAACAAGAGATCACACAGAAGAAGCAACTATTGCTCGAAAAATATTATCGGCTGAAGACGATGAAAGATGCGAACGTTTACATTGAAAATGTGAAAATGGATTACCAGCAGTACCACCAGAAATTGTTGGAGGACAAGAAAAAACAAGAGGCCGCGTTGAACAATTTAACCAAGTATTTAGCGGACTTGATGAAAGTGGACAAGATGGCGGGGCAGGTGTCGGAGGAGATCAAGCGCGACAACGCGTCGATACTGCAGGAGATTAACAAGCTGAAGGGAGAGATCAACAATTTGCTGTCGGACCGGGGACGCTAGCTAGGAGAAAAATATTATGCATGGTGTTATAGAAAGCAATCATGGCAAACGCAACGAAATCATTGCAAGAACTCGTTGATGAAATACACGAAGGTCTGCAGAATGCAACGATCAATTTGAATAAGCTGTCAAGGAGTTTCGGTGCAAATAAAACAGGTGTTGGCACTGTTGTCAATAATAAGAGACTAATTCTATCTCTATCTAAACTGCAAGATCGTCAAAACTCCGGACGATCCAAAATAAAACCCATCGGAAGTGCAAAAACAATCGCAAGCGAATGGTATGACGATGCTATAACTGCAAGTGAAGACTACGAAGGCATATACCCCGAGACCGACGAAAATTTCAGTCACGTTCTTCGTCCGTCGGGTGGGAGAAGAAGACGATCGAAAAGATTGAGGAAAAAAGGAAGGAGAACGATGAAAACCATGAAAAAGTAGAGGGGATGTAGGCGCGCTTTTTTTTTGTCCGATGAAAGTAAGACAGAAGTTGGCCATGGAAAATTTATTTAACGATGCAAACCAGAAAATTGGTGAGATTGCTGGTAAAATCCAAGGTTTCAAAGCGGATCATTCAAAATTCAAGATAAAGGTTGACGCAGCCATTGAAGAGATACTGGCCTTGATCGAGACCGCCAAGAAAAGTAAGGTTAGGATTCGAACAAAAATTGCGGATAAGCAACGAGAAATCGCGTATGGACAGCAACAGCTTAAGCAGCTGACCAGCAGTGGAAAGCAAGGAGCGGATGAAATCGCCGAGCAGCTAAAAGCATTGCAGGCAAGTTCAGCTCAATTGCAATCGCAGATTCAAGTTTTGCAAGCGGAGAAAGACAATTTACAACGAGCGAACCAACAGTTGAGTCAAAAATCGAACAATGCTAATTTGGTAAATGATTACAGTGCTGCCATTACTGAAAAAGACAAGGAGATAGCACAGTTGCGATCTGAATTGGCGCAAAACGCTCTAACAATAAAAGAGCGGGAAGACCAAAACACGCAACAATATGATGCTCTGGAAAAGTCACAGCAAGACATTCAAGCACTGGTCGACAGAATAACTGTTTTGTACAAAGATGTGGACGGATTGATTGAACAAGCGAACGAAGAAGACACAAAGTTGATGAACAGCATCGGAAAGATTCGAACAGAACTTCTCGAAACCAACGAGGACGATGAAGAGTTGGAAGAGTTATTGAATAATGAGGAATTGCTGAATTTAACTGATGATGGATTGGGACTACCAGTGGTAGTGCCCCAACAGCCCGCGATCCAAAACAATCCACTCACCGCCCCGGTCAATCCAGGAGCAGCAAATGACGTCTCTCCCGTGCCTCCCATCACACAACCCATTAAAACGTCAGTCGTTGAGGAAAAAAAAGATGACGAGGAGGGAAAAGATGATGATGGTGAGCCTATCGACGCCGGCAACGATGAGGAGCAAAGAGATGATGGCAAGACTGTCATCAATCAACTTCCAGCCGCTCCAACAGCAGTCGAGAATCCTGTCATAAAATCTGACGAACTTTCAGCCGCTCCAACAGCAGCAGTGAAGATTGTCCCAAATTTCGAAACAGGATCAGAGAGCCTGGCAAATATGCTCAATCCGAAAGCGCAGAATCCTGTTCAATACGAACAACCACCTGTTCAACCTGTTCAACCAGTTCAACCAGAGCTGACTTTGGAAAAGCTGAATTCAATATTTAACAGCTTGGACGAGCTGGGAGATAAAAAGCCGAAATTGTCTAACAAAACAAAAGATTACAAAAAACCACATGCTCAAACCCTAATCCGCGGTGCCATTGCAAATTTGAAGAAAGTCGACACAGAAGCAGCAAGAGCACATGTTGAGGAATTGAAGAAATATTATACAGACGACGCTTCCAAAATATTTGGAGGCCGTGGAAGTGGCACGGTCCGTCGCCGCCGCCGAAGGAAGAGCACGGCGCGTAGACGCCGCAGAACCCGCCGATCCACTTAAAACCCGGACATCACAAATTTTTTTGTCGACTGAAAATAGTAAGAGACACAATCGACAAAAAGAGACGCAATTATATCGAGATTAAGAAAGTCGTCACAGAAAAAAATGGAACAGCTGCAACAAATCGGTAAATATTTACAGGATTATGGGACAGAGCATACTCTACAGACAAACGCTATGCAACAAAATCTTGAGACGATATGGAATATCATCAATGAGCGTGAAGATAAAAGGAAGATCGAAAACCAGGCGATATCATCACTTCAAGATGAGTTGCGTTTGTTGGAAGACGATCTCGGGAAATTGAAACGACAGGAAAATGAAACACTCATCCTTCAGGAAAGAGTCTCTCAACTGACTTCTGAAGCGAACGCATTGAAGGTGCAGATCAAAACTATAAATGATGCGTGGCAGCAAAAATTTGATTCGCTTCAAAGTTCCTCAACGGACGTGCAGAATAAAGCCACAGCGAAATTCATGACAGATCTCAAGAGTCTTCAAGATCAACTCCAGTCAAAGACTGATGAATTGGAACAAATTCAACAATCAAGCCTTGAGCAGGGAAACAAAATTCTCGAGCTGCAGACTGCACTCGAACAACTCCAAAGAGAGAAAGGAAAACTCGAGGAAGAGCAGAAGAGGTTGACAGATGAATTGTCGTCTCTTCGAAGCACTGGTGTTGCAGATCAGACCACTATCGCTGAACTTCAAAAAAAACTTGGCGAGATAACAAGAGCGAATAAATCGCTCAATGACCAAATTGATCAAGTTTCATCACAGATGCAAGCTGAACAAAAGGCAACTGCAGAAAACGAGAGGATTCTCAATGATAACATCTCCTCACTCAACCAGCGAATCCAAGCAATCACATCAAATGCGCTGCAAGAGGATGAGAAACTCGGGCGAAATATTAAAGCTATCGCAGAATTTGAGTCAACATCCAAGAAAAGACGCATTGATGACATCATAACGACCATCACGCAACAGAAAGGAACCAACAATGAGACACCGCTGCAGAGCGCAAAAAATTGGATCCGTCAAAATCAAATTTCACTCGGTTTGTCAAACGACGGTACTGTCAATAAATTTCTCAATGATGCTACAGCAACAGATGCAACGAAATCCTCAGTCGCCCAAGCCCTCTTCAATGCGAAGGCCAATAAACCCGGAGATGTCCAACTATCAATTGACAATGTTATAAACATCTTGTACCCTGGATTTAAACCCGTCCTTCCTTCAAGGACTCGGTCGGGACAGAAGAATGGTGGCCGTCGAAGTCGCATTCACCGCGTCACCAGAAGACCCCGGAGGCCCGGCAGCCGCAAGGGAAAACCCAGTTCACGACGCCGCAAGGCGGCCAGGCCGACCCGACGCGCCCGGAAAACCCGCCGCCATGCGCGCTGAATGATCGACAACCAAAACGTCTTGAGAACACAGACCCGCGTACCCGACCCAGGCAGGTCGAACCATTGGGCGATATGCAGCTTTACGTAGTCAGGTTGCGCAATGATCTGATGATAATTGCGCAAGCTCGGATGTGGCAGATGCCGGTGCTGTCTCGACACCGCCGCATAATAATCACTCAAGTCGGCCACCGGATTGTAGGGCTCACTGCTACTGTCGTCGTCGTCCGATCCGTAACTGTGATTGACGTAAAAGGGACCCGCAACGCTGTTGTAATCGTGGCGAAACAATCCTTCCGTGAAGTCATCATCGTCGAAGTCGTCGTCCTCATCATTGTACCAAACTTCTTCCACGTGCATACTGAATCGCTTATGCACAAGGAAATGACCCTCGGCGTCCTCGGTGGGGCCGTGGATGGCGTCCCAGTAGATCTCGCACAGCACAAGATCCCACGGCATTTTTCCTTTGTTTTTAAACCAGTGCTGTTGCCGTATCTATATATATTTTTTTCATCGCCATAACTAACAAATTAGCAACAAGCGGACACAAAAATGGCAGCAGCTGAATGGATGGAAAATGCAAGAGGCATCGTCAATGACAAAACCTTCAGGTATTTCATCTTTGGATTGGCCTTTTTCAACGTCATCGGATACTTTGTCTTGCGAAATACCCAAGCCATACTCGTTTTCTTGCTGATCACCGGTGCCGGTGCCATGTTTAGTGATAACTGGACCATGATCATGCTCGTCGCGATTCTTGTAACCAACACATTGATGTCGTTGCCCATGCGCCGCGATGGTTTCGACAACCGAAGCAACGGACGCGAGGCTGAAGAGGAACCCGACGAGGAGGACGAGGAGAAAATCTTGGATCCCGAAATCAAGCGTGGCGTCAAGACCATCAAGCGCCATGACTTGGATGAGGCCAAGCGCCGATTAGCGACCAACAACAACAACAATAATAATAACCAATTCATGTCGGAGGATGGACACGATGTGACGGGCACAAGCACGGTTGCCGCCGCCACTGCGGAAGACGACGTAGTACCCATGCCCGTCGACACGTTCCAAGTCGGTGGCACCAAAAAGTCCACCCCGGGATCCAGAATCGATTACGCGTCGACCATGCAAGAGGCCTACGAGAACTTGGAGCAAATTTTAGGACAAGGCGGCATCCAAAAGCTGACCGCAGACACCACCAACCTGATGCAGAAACAGAAGGAATTGTTCCAGGCCATGCAAGGCATGAGCCCCCTCTTGAATCAGGCCAAAGAGATGTTAAGTGGTTTCGACATGAAATCGATCCAGAACCTGACCCAGCTGGCCACTCCTGTAAACCAATGAAAAAACCAATGAAGATGACGATGACTTTTTTTGACTCTCTTACATCAAGAGTCAAAACAAACCCTAGAAAAACAGACAAAACGATGAAAAAATGTCCTCCCGGTGTGCTTTGCATTGAACGCTTGACCATGGGCGTCTTGGTGATCGCAGCCATCGTTGCCGCGTTTGTCCTTTTCCGACATTTGCAGAAACAACAACCTCTGCAAATCAATCTCCGCCAAGACTTAACCCAAGACACGCGCCCCGCGATTCCGAGTTATCCGTATAACAATCTGCCACCTTATAACGTACTTCAAGACGCCTATGCGCCGCCTTACAAAGACAACCGGTATTTCGTCAATGTGCCGACCAACATTGGGGTCGTGGACACGAATTATCGCCAGATGGGTATGCTAACACCCGTGGGAGGGCCCAATGTGAACAACATTTTGCCGCTGATGGGTCGTCCGTTGTATGTGAGCCGATCGAAATACCAATACTATGCGATTAGCAACCAACACAACAACATCAAGCTGCCGATTCGCGTGAAAGGGCGCGCGGCGCTGAACGACAACGGGGTGGATGAATTGTTCACGGGTGACACGGTGTTTGTCGAGGGTTACAACGAGCCGTTCCGGGTCACCCTTTATGAAAACGAGACGATCCAGTATTTGCCGTTCCTGTAAGGAGGAAGGAAATTGTTAGAAGCTTGGAGAATTTGTTAGAATTTCTCGTTTTGGAAAACCCTTCAATGTGAAGGTCACAATCGTTGTAAACACAGGTAGGACAGAAAACTCAGACACTTTTGGAAATCTGCATTTTCTAACAAATTTCAAACAAAACTAACAAAGGCCAGCCTTGGTGATTTTTCATTCACTTTTCGCAAACAATGAAAAAATCTGGAATTCGGGGTTGTGTAAAAAAAACGGGAGAAGACCTCGCGGATTTCAAAATAAAATTGGTTGCAGCCAATTGACTTTTAAAAAAAGACCATCGATTTTGGGGGATAAAACTCCGCACTTTTTAATCGTTTTTCGCGAATATGGATTTGTGGAAAAAAAAGGGGAGGAGACCGACCGATTTTCAAAATGAAATTGGTTGCAACCAATTGAGTTCGAAAAAAAAGGGTCCGATTTTGGGGGATAAATCTCCACACTTTTCGTTCACTTTTCGCAAACAGTGAAAAATCTGGAATTTTTTGTAAAAAAAGGGGAAATATTAAAAAAATCTGGAATTCGGGAGTTGTGAAAAAAAAAGGGGAGAAGACCTCCCGGATTTCAAAATTAAATTGGTTGCAGCCAATTAACTTTCAAAAAAAGACTATCGATTTTGGGGGATAAAACTCCACACTTTTCGATCGCTTTTCGCAAATAGTGAAAAAATCTGGAAATCCGGGGTTGTGGAAAAAAAACGGGAAGAGACCTCCCGGATTTCAAAATTAAATTGGTTGCAACCAATTAACTTCCAAAAAAAGACTATCGATTTTGGGGGATAAAACTCCACACTTTTCGTTCACTTTTCGCAAAAAGTGAAAAAATCTGGAATTCGGGGTTGTGGAAAAAAAACGGGAGGAGACCGACCGATTTTCAAAATAAAATTGGATGCAACCAATTGACTTTCAAAAAAAGACCATCGATTTTGGGGGATAAAACTCCGCACTTTTTAATCGTTTTTCGCGAATAGTGAAAACAAATGAAAAAATCTGGAATTCGGGAGTTGTGGAAAAAAAACGGGAGAAGACCTCCCGGATTTCAAAATTAAATTGGATGCAACCAATCAACTTTCAAAAAAAGAGGTCGGATTTTGGGGGATCAAACTCCACATTTTTTAATCGTTTTTCGCGAATATGGATTTGTGGAAAAAAAAGGGGAGGAGACCGACCGATTTTCAAAAACAAATTGGATGCAACCAATTGAGTTCGAAAAAAAGACCATCGATTTTGGGGGATAAAACTCCGCACTTTTTAATCGTTTTTCGCGAATAGTGAAAAAATCTGGAAATCTGGACAAGTTTTTGTTAGAAAAGCAACAATTTGTTAGAATATCTCTATTCCGAAAAGTCTTCCATTTTCCTTCCTTTGATAACGGAAGCAACGATCGTTCAAATCCAGACACTTTTGAAAATTTGCATTTTCTAACAAATTTTCAACAAAACTAACAATGCCCTCTTTCACAGTGACGAGCTGGACAAACTGGTCTTTAACCCATCAAAATCTTTGTCCACATGACGACGAAGGACGCCAACGTTTTCCAACATGATTTTGAGGTCCGCCTTTTTGTCCGCGTCCTGAACGGATGCGATTTTTTGCTTGAGGGCGATCTCCAGACGGTGTACCGAGCTCACGTACGCGTCCACCCTGTCGTTCATGTATCCCTTGCTCTTGGCTAAAACCATCCAACCAAGATGTTCGAACATGTGTTTCTGCCAGACATGCAACGAGTGGAACGTTGCCGCGCAGCATTTTTGTTTGCGTGTCTTGGCCCTCAAATGCGAATGTTTTCTACGGGTTGGCATGTTTTTGTCCAATCTGTAGAAAAATTTAAAAAACAGGATTATCCATGCTCCCTGTAATAGGGCGTCTCGGCAAACACGGGAAAATGGTGTTCGAGTCCGAAACGCTGCAACGCGCGATGAAAAGTGATATAAATTTCCTTGTACAACGAGCGATTCTCGGCCAGGCTGCGGGTGTGCCACATTTCCACCGGTTGCGATAAATGGATTCCTACCACGTTGGGTTGTGCAAATTGGCGATCCTTGTCGTCGCTGAACACCAGAATGTAAAAAGGTTTGCCGGCAGGCAACAGCCCGCGAAGCGTCGCACACATGTCGTCCATGCATTCGGTCACGCTCGTGTCCGACACGGCAGGAAAACAAAAATTCAAAAAGACCAACGGCTTCGTCGGGTCAGAGAAAAACATGTTGCGGGTGTTGGCGATCTTCTCTTGGTATTTGGCCTTGATGAAGTCGTAGTTGGTGATCGTGTTCTTTTCCGGGTCGAACAAGAAGTCGTGGTGGAAATTGAAGTGGTACTTGGTGTGCGTGACGCAATGGTCCATGTCCGCTAGATGCGAAAAACGTTCGACTTCGCTGGAAAAGGTCGGCGCCTCGTTCTGGAAATGCTGATATCCCCGCAAAAAGGATGGGTCATAAATGTCGTCCCAGCGGTCATCGCGAAGGAAGTCCAGGATCCGCCGAAAGGGAAAGCCACCGAGCATGAATAACAATTTGTCCCTCTTGCCGAGAATGTCCTTGATAATGATACTGGTGGCGCAATGGTCGCCGAAAAACATCAAGTCACACATTTCTTTAATTGTGTCTTGATGTGGATGAAGTTCTTTTTTTTCGCGCGGCAAACTTACTTACTACACATTGTCGAAAGAGACAGTGACCAACCGAGATCCGTCCTCTTTAGGGAACAAGGTGACAGTTCCACTCTGGCCGTAAAACTCGCCAGTGGTGTTCAAGATATTCGAGTTGGCGGCCACGTTGACAGGGTAGTACACCGTCGGATTGTCGTGCATGAAAGTGTACTGCCAACTGATGCTGCCTCTGCCGTCGACGTGGTAGGTGTTGTTCAGGCGCACAATGTACTTTCCTGGCGCCACCTGTTGGACATAGTCGTCGCTGACTTTGTAGCCGATCGGCTTGTCGTTGAAAGAGTAGATGGGGGTCTTGACAAAAGTGTGCGAAATGTAATCCGGCGCGTCCTTCACCACGACAGTGGTTGTGCTGAAAGCAGGGTCGCGAGTGCTAAAGTAAAAACTCAAGGGCTGTGATGGCATTTTGTAAGCAATGTTTTTTTTATGTGCAGTCTTTGTAATTTACGCAACGAAAAAACACAAAAAAAAATCCATGTCCTCGTGCCCATCTTCAAACGCACCGCTCGACATCACGAAAGAGAAGGTGTCCGGCAATTGCGACCAAAAATGCAGCTACCAATATCAGTACCAGTCCTCTACTTGTGTGGCGACAAACAAGGGCGGTTACATCTCTCTTGCTTATGACAAGGCACCTTATGAACCTGTGCTCCACAATGGTATCAAATACGACGTCACCGAGGTGCGATTGTTCATGCCCTCGATGCATACGTTCCGCAACAGCCGCGTCGATGCTGAGCTGGTGATCATGCACAAGCCCGACGGCGCCGGTGACGCGCTGCTGGTCTGTGTGCCCATCAATGCAACCGCCGCTTTTGAGAACGCCGCATCACGCACTTTGAAGGCTGTCGTCCAATCCGTGGCGGGCAATGCGCCCCAAAGTGGAGAAAGCACAACTGTGAACAATGCACATTTCCAGTTGAACGATTTTATTCCCGCGGGCAAACCTTTTTTCGCGTACACCGCCACCTCTCCTCTGGACGGGTGCAACCAAACCGCCGACTTCGTCGTGTTTGACGCAGGTACAGGAACATTCATCGATCCCTCTGTGTTGGCCACCTGGAAGAAACTGATGCCGAAACCCATTTCGTTCCAGACGCAGCCAGGAGCACTCTTGTATTGGAACGCCAAGGGCGCACAACGTGGACGAGGTGCCACCAGCGATGAAATCTATATTGACTGCAAGCCTGTCAATGCTTCCACGGAGTCTGAGACGGTGGTGAAGGACAAGAAATCGCAATCGAAGTCTCGCTATCAATTCAGTTGGGAGGAGATGCAGGAAAATCCATATTTCTTGATTTTCTTGCAGGCTCTCTTGTTTATTGTGGCAGTGGGTGTATTCGCCTTCCTCATTCGGATCCTGTCGGGACGCACAAAAAGTATTCTGAAACCTGGTTCTTCTTCCTCTTAAGGGATCAAACTGGAGGCGCCATGGGTGTCGTCGAGAACGGGTTTGAAAGACACCTGGGTCGATCCAATGTCGCTGTAACGTGGGGGCGCCATGCGTTTGACCATTTCTTGTTCCAACGTGTACGGGAATTGGTGCATGGGTGAGAAGGGACTCCATTTCTTTTCTTCGGTCGGATAGTATCTCTCTAAATCGGCGCTGCCATTGTCGGATCGGCTGATTAACTCGTACGCGGCTACGAGTCCGACTACGCCTAAAACGGGATGCGCCATGATCAACGTAGCAATCGCGGCGACCACAACCAGTGTTTTGCCCAGCATGGTGTTGACAGACGATGCCATCGAATCAGGCAAACGTAATCCACTGATTATATAAACAACAAGCAAACCTGTCGCTATAAGCTGGGGCAAATGCTTGCGGTCAAATAGTTGTTTCATGTTCTCCATTATTTCCACAAGGGGGCGTTTGTTTTATTTTTCTTCTTCTTTGCGGCAAGAAAAAAAAGACGAAAATGGGTATAAGAGATTTGCTCGAGTCCTCTTTAACAGACAACACGGATCGAGCGATCAATAGATGCAACAGCAAGAGCTAAAGACGACCACTCTTGGTCCGAGAGGTTACACCCTCTCCAAAAAGGAATTCACAGCTGATGAGTTGGCCTTGTTGCGCAAGGAACTAACAGTAAAGCCTTTTACTCTTGGTTCACCGATGGCAGTCGAAAAATCCTTCCCAGCTTACCGCGAATCCGACACCCGGCTCTATGTCCCTCGCTACTTCGGCGAAAAACGATTCGGAGCGCCACAGCAGTGGAAATTGCCGCCGGGACAAGACATTCGTCTGGAATTCCAAGGTCAGTTGCGCGACTACCAAGCGCCCGTCGTGGACAAGTTTCTTCGTCATTGCATCGATGGACGCCAGGGGGGTCTGTTAGAGCTGTACTGCGCGTGGGGAAAGACGAGCTCCGCCCTGTTTATCGCCTCCCAACTCAAAAAGAAGACGCTAGTGATCGTGCACAAGGAATTCCTGATGAATCAATGGATCGAGCGCATCGGACAGTTTCTCCCGAGCGCCAGGATAGGCAAAATCCAAGGCCAGACCATGGACGTCGACGGCAAAGACATTGTCCTGTGCATGCTGCAGTCGCTCGTCTTGAAGGAATATCCCACTTCCCTCTTCGAAAGCTTCGGATTCACGATCATCGACGAAGTGCACCACATCTCCAGTGAATCGTTTTCCAATGCTCTGTTCAAGGTGGTCACGCCGTACATGTTAGGTTTGTCGGCGACCATGGACCGCAAAGACGGCACGACCAAGGTCTTCAAAATGTTTTTGGGGGAAGTGGTGCACAAGGCTGTCCGCGATGGCGACGATGACAACGTCCAGGTGCGTTGCATACGATACGAGAACGACGATCCGGAGTTCAATGAGACGGTGTATGACTTTCGTGGCAATCCCCAATTCAGCACGATGATTACCAAGCTGTGCGAGTACAATCGGCGCAGCGAGTTCCTCTTGCGAGTAATTCACGATATGTTGCAAGAAAACGGCGGCAAACAACAGATCATGGTTCTGGCACACAATCGCAACTTGCTCACCTATATTCATGATGCGATTCAGCACCGTCAATGGGCGACCGTGGGGTATTACGTGGGGGGCATGAAAGAGGCGGCTTTGAAAGCCACCGAATCAAAACGCGTGGTGGTGGCGACCTATCAGATGGCGTCGGAGGGTCTGGACATCAAGACGCTGTCGAGTGTGATTTTTTGCACGCCCAAGACGAGCATCGAACAGAGTGTCGGACGCATCTTGCGAGAGAAGAGGAGTCACCAGTCGATTGTGGTGGACGTCGTGGACAAGCACGACATATTCCAGAAGCAATGGTGGAAACGCAGACGATTTTACAAGTCGCAGGGTTACAAAATCGTCGAAACCCATTCGCATAGTTATACGCCGGACATTAGCAGGTGGCGCGTAACTTCTTGTCCAAGCAAAAACAACAACAACGAAGAACAAGAGGAAGAGGAAAACTTCGATGAAGAGTCAAATGGGATAGTAGAAGAAGAAGAGACGAAGCCGACCAAGTGTCGAATTTTGTTAAAAAAGAAGAAATGAATTTTTTTTTGTTATCATCACAATCACATGTCTAACAAAATCTAACAAAAGTTTTCTAATTTCTAGAGGGGAATCCCATGTTTGTAAAATGATTGTAATTGTCGATATTTTCACCGAGAGTGTTCAGGTGATACGGAGGAGGACTTGCCAAGGCACTATTGTAAGGGCTCAATGGGCCGCCCAAGGAATAGTTAGGCGAGTAAGGAGTATTGTTCATGTACTGTCCGTATCCTCCCCGCTGTCGTCTTCTCGCTGCTCTTCTGGTTCTTCTCGTGTGCTTTTTCTTGAGATGCTTTTTGCTTTTGACTCTTTTGCTCATTTTGCTGCTGCCGCGTTTGTGTTTGTGATATTTGTGGAGACTTTTTCGAAGAGCACTTCCTGCGATGAATATGGCGCCCTCGGCGCCGCCTCCACTCTGACCACAAGGAATATAAGAGGCAGCGCCTTGTACGTTGCTTAATGGTTGCGGAAGCACCGCAGGATTTACTGTCTGTGGCAACACAGTGCTGGTGAAGGCGCTTCCACTGAAATTGGATCCGTCGATGTTGACAAGCGATCCATTAACACCTTGATAGGGAACATTGGTACTAACCGCAGGCGAGTGATTAAACGCGAAGACCATATGCTTTCAGGGTTTTTTTTGCTTTTTGTGAACACTACTATTGTCTGTCTAAAAAAAAACTTCAGACCGCGAGGTCACCGCTTCATCGGGTCTAGCGACTTCCACAGGCACCCACTTCTTGAACCGCGGATGATAACGACAACGCATGGGGAAGCTCGCCTCCAGGGAAACAAATTTGTCGACACGGTCGTCTTCGAATTCGTCTTCGTTGTCGCTCTCTTCTAAAGCATCCAAATTGTCATTTTCTTTGATGTTTCGAAACAGGCGGTTCAGCATGACGCTGGTCTGATAGTCGGGAACGCAAGCGATGTCGAAGTATTGAGACGCCCCGTCTTTTTCCTTGGTCGACAACACGTACACATCGTTTTGCAGCTCTGCCGTGACCTGGAACACTGCGGTAGGGTTGGTTTTGGGACGTTTTGGTAGAGTTTGAGTCTGAGTATGAGTTTGAGTTAGAGGCTGAGGCGACTGAGGAAACCTTGGATACTGCTTTCGGGCAAGAGGACCGAAAATCACGAAATCCGCACACAAGGCAATTTGGCTCAAGTCTCGCTGAAACACCTCCAGCAACAACTGGTCCTTTGCTTTTGCCCGACGCATGTCCTTGCCAAAACAAAACAACAGATCATCGATCAGAAAGCACCGCTGCCGCTTGTAATGGAAGGTGGTTCCCGTGAAAATGGTGCCATAAGCAAGACGGTCACTGAAGCTTGTCGTCACGAGCTCCACTTTCAGGTTATCTCCCATCTCGATCAGTGCGCAGACATTCGATGCGCCAAACGTGGTGAACCATGCATAAAAGCGAGGGGAAACATTCTTATGACAGCTTGCATCATAAGAACGTTCAGCAACCGGGAATTGTTTCCAGAATTGTTTTGCGTCGTCGTCGTTGAGAAACATTTGTTTGTTTGTGTGTTTTTTTTCGGGATTTTTGTGTGTGTGTTTGTCTCGCCTTTTTAATTCGTTTTGAAATTTTTCATGAAATTCTTCAATTCCTCTTTCATCGGGTCTTCCGTCAAAGATGGAGGCGAAGGAGGAGGCAATTGATCAATGGAAGAAGTGGTCGCTTCCTCTTTGGCACTCAACGTCTCTAAGATTTGCTTGTACACCGGTGACCCCGCTAAATTGGAGTGACGCACTTTGGGGACAGTGAATGCTTGCTGAAAATACTGCAACAAATGATGCACGAGAAAGATCAACAAGAGAGACACCAGTGCTGTCTGCAAGATCCAACCGATCATACTTTTCGCCTGTTTTTTTTCCTTTTTTCCTTTTTTTGAAAGCGTTGTGTTAAAGTCAAGATTTCAATAGCATCGATAATAACTCATCAAATTCGGATCGGAAGAACAACTGCTCTGGAACAAACTTGTCACATTCGAAAAAGAATTGTTGGGGGACCTCGTCTTTGTCGAATTCGATCACCAAGGCCAAGGACGATTGAGCATGCAATTTGTAAACCCGTTGGACAACAAAATTCACGATGCTCTTGACTGGCAGCTGCGAGAGCAAAGGTCGCAGCACGTCTCGATCATTGCAAATCACCAGGGACAAGACGTTTCGATGATAGCGGTACTCCATGGTCTGGTACGTGGTGTCCAAAGACGTCTCCAGGTATTGCTTGGCCTGATTTTGATTTTGATTTTGTTGAACGATGATAATTCGGCCGCGTTCCTCTGAGTCGAGTTGCATGTAGGTTTTCTCTTGCCGCATGTAAGGCTCGAAACGCTCGACCGGAATCGTACTGGGTCGGAAATGGTCCAAGTAGACTTTCATTTTTCTTTGTCCCTCGTTTTCGAAAAGGGTTTAAATCGAATTTTTGGCTTTGTAAAAAATGCCCAAAACAAGCAGCAAAGTCGATTTCGTCATTGTGGAAAGAGGTGGTACTCTGAAAGCATCGACCTACAATGTCGAAAAGGGGACCGACGAGTTGTACAAAAAATGCGGATTCAAAAAGCCCGACGGGTTCGGCAAACAGACCGATTGGGTCGTTCGCGTCGACGATCAGCGAATCATCGTAACTCTTTATGCGAAGATGGATGGCAAAGCCAACACGGAAAACAAGTATGATTTCCCTCCGCCGGTGGATACCAAGCTGTTTTTTGGCAATTGCGCTCTTATTGCATCAAGGCGGGCAACCAATGCTGATCCGGCCGTTCCTGTGGCCTTGACCCCGCTCACGTGGCAGAAGTGCTATGACTTTCTGTTCGGCGGGTTCGAAGATATCCGGGACGAAAACGATGAGACCGAAGGTGGCTCTGAATCGGAGGCGGATGAGGACGAGCTGGATTTTGTTCCGAAGAGCCGCAAGACCAAGAACGGTTATTTGAAGGACGGATTTGTGGTGGACGACGACGCTGACGAAGAAGAGGAATACGAAGAACCCCGGGGGGGTGACGACGACGACGAAGATTTCTATGAAAAGCCGAAAAAGAGGCGAGGAAGAGGTGCGACTCGACCTCCAGTGGAGTCAGAGTCGGAAGATGAATTGCAGCTCCATGCCGTGGGTTCAGAACTGACCGAAGAGGCGTACGATTACGACGACTGAGAAGAGAAAAATTGATTTTAAAAGACATTTTATCTTCAATTCACAAATCCGTCAAAGATACAAAAAAAACTAAAAAAATGCGTGTCATCGAGGATCCCGACAAATTCCGCGCCGCCGTGCGAGAGGAACTCAAGGCCTACCTCGGGAACGACGACAAGCATGCATCCAATTTGGAAAAGGGCGTGCACAATTGGGCGATCCAACATGCAAATACACGCAAAGTGGTGAAAAAGTGGGACAACCCTTATTTTGTGCAAATCTACGTGGATCATCTTCGAAGTGTGTATGCGAACCTGCAGCGTCAAGAATTGGTGGATCGCGTCCTCAGTGGAGCCATGAAAGCGCATGAGTTGGCTTTCATGACACATCAAGAGATGAATCCGGAGAAATGGCGACCCTTGATCGAAGCCAAAATCCAACGTGACAAGCACAAATACGAAGTGAACATGGAAGCCGCAACAGACATGTTTACCTGCCGCCGTTGCCGCGGCAAAAAATGCACGTACATGCAGTTGCAGACACGTGGTGGTGACGAAGCCATGACTACTTATGTGACCTGTCTCACTTGCGGCTGCCACTGGAAATGTTGAACATCAGACACATTATTATTAATCTCTGATTGGTCTAATAATAATAAAATTTGCAAAAAATGAATCACTACGTTATTATGTTTTTTGTTATGGTGATGTCAGGTTTGTTATCGACAATGAACGTGTGGGTAGATAAAGTAGATGATGTAAGATTTAGTGTAAATGACGTATACATGACGCTGCTGATGACAGGGTGGATGTTTTTCTTTATGGGAGCAATTTATCGAGAGGTGTATGTTTTCTTGATCGGTTTATCATTGATAATTCTCTGTATATGGTGCATCAGAAATCAATTCCTTGTCACAGAATTTCAATACAAATTGGGCATGATACCACACCATTCAATGGCAGTTCATATAAGTAAGAAATTGCTTGAAAAAGAAAACAATATATCACCCTTTTTGAAAAATATAATAAAAACCCAACAAGATGAAATTTTATTTCTGAAAAGATAGGTACCGATGAGACAGCCTGTTGTAACTTTTATCATTCCCTCTATTGGACGTGCGTCGCTGAATGATACGCTGAATTCGTTAAAACGGCAGACGTTGCCTGATCAATGGTCAGCGAGAGTCATGTTCGACGGCGTCGAGTCAACTATCCGTCCAGACGACGATCCCCGCGTTGAAATCCTCACGTGTGAGAAGGTGGGGCACACGGGTCAGATACACAGTTGCGTCGGCCAAGTGCGCAACCTGGCATTAGAGCTACCAACAGCAACAACAACAACATGGTATGCATTTGTGGACGACGACGACATCGTCTCTGACGATTACGTGGAGAGGCTTCTCCAAGAAAGCGAGGCGCATCCTGACCAAGACATAATTGTTTTTCGCATGGTCGAAAACATTTATGGCAGAAAAGTCATCCCGGGCGAGCACGAATTTGAGTTCGCGCCCTGTCGTGTCGGCATCAGCTTTGCGATCAAAGCGGCAACTGTCAAGACCCGATTCGTGCCTTCGGAATTTGAGGACTGTTCTTTTCTTCAACGGGCCATCCAAGAAGGATCGAAGATCATGGGGTCTCCATACGTGACCTATTTTGTGCGTGACCGAACGCCTGTGACACAGTCTTTTGTAGGTGGCAACCGTTTCTTCTGTTCCAGATGATGAAAATTATATATCGATTTAAAATGTTTCTGACGAAAGTCTCACAAATAGCTGGAATAAAAAAAAAATGATCGCATCCTCTTACTTTTTGTTTTCGCTGGTTGTGGTGGCTGCCGTCCAGGCATTCAACAAATTTCCTGTGCCCATGCCCGATTTCCGTGGCACTTCCAGGCGATTGGAGATTGATGTGTCGCCTCCTCTTTACATTCTTGCCTGGTACAATTGCAAAGGCAAAGATGAAATTGTCCGCATGATGGACCAATCCGGTCTGCGTTATTGTCTGATAAACGTGAACTTGGATACCCCTCTTTTTTACCGTGATGAAGAATTGATAGCAGACAACGTGTTTGATATCTATTTTTATTTGTACCACAAGTACTTTTGATAAAGCATTAAAATAAAATCATTGTACCAATGTGAAAGGCTTTTATTTTCTTTGCCATTTTCCAGAAGAAGAATGCAAACACGACGACGACGACACAAGAGAAAGACGAATCGAACAAAGACCAAGAGAACAAAGACGATGCGCAGTCGGAGACAGAGAGGTGGCGAACTCCAGTTTCGATTCCCCTCTCGGGTGGTGTTCGAACACGATATCGCGACTGACCAATTTGAAATTGTCAAAGGAGGCCTAAAAGGTGGCAGTGACGAAGGCAAAGAGACTGTTGAGATTCAGATGCCGGATACACTGGTTTGCAAACCACCGTCCAAAGAGGAAATGTTCAAGGTGAGGGAATATTTAACGCAACTTTTAAAAGAAGGAAATAGACTGAAAGTGCACTATGAGGCCTTAACACCGCCACAAGATCTAGCTCTTCTTGTCCTGATGCTGAAGTACGATGTTTTTTGCAGCTTCGGCAGAATCGGCCAGACGAACAGGCCGAGATTCTTGGTTGGTATTGTGCTTTCCATCGAGGACGGAAACCTCGTCCCAGCGGACCCAGACACGTATGCGGAATTCGTAGAAAAATTCAAGAATTGTTATGAGCGGAACCTGTCCAGTATCGTCATTTGGTTGTCCATTAGATATCACGGCTCTCAAGATAACCACCGTTGTCTGTTGTTTTATCGTCGGGCTAACAATACGATGGAGTTGTTCGATAATCTCGGGCGCAATAATGGCACGGTCATCGCCGGCGTGAAGGCGTATATTGACGCACTGAACGAAGCAGGATTTATTCAAGGCATTGGCAAAGTGAAATTAGTTGTGACGCATGAGGAATGCCCACTCAGGGCCGTTCCACCCACAACCAGAAAGGAACGACCAGGCACATGCCAACTGTACAGCTTGTTTTTTGCGGAGCTGTGTTTGAAGAATCCTTCTCTAAGTGGGAAGGAGCTTTACCAGTTAATGGGCAAATTCAACGAGCAAGTTGCTTTGATGCTGCTTAATAAGAAAGTAGGGTGGAGTGACTTATCTGCTCGTGAGCAGAACAATCGCAAGAATGTCATGGCCAGTCAGATCAGCGAGGCAATCATTGACGCATATGGTGATTTTGTCAACAAAACAAATTACAAATATTTCTGGTGGTTGATACAGCCGGCTTTCGATAACATTGCCAAAAGAGAAAACCAAGATGATTTGCAGCATCTCCAAAAAGTCGCCTTAGAAATGTACGACAGTGGCGACCACAGCGTCTTGCTTGCTTTCACGAAGTCTGTGTATCGATTTATTGACTTCACGGTGGACCCCATTGATGTCGACGTCACCGAAGGACAAGAAGATGAACAAGAAGATGATTACAACCCATATTATTTGTATGATTTGTTGCAAATAGACGACCCGACAGAAGAGGAATTGCATGAGACTCAATTGGCCGTGTGGGGAAAATTGAACGAAATCAAAGCCAACCTGCGCGACGAGGTTTGCAACATCGATATCGATATCTCTTAGCTCCCGAAGCATCATATTATTTTCTCAAGGACGGCGTCAGGGAAGGAAGCGGACACTTTCCGCAGAAACAACGCACATGGATTCTTCGCCAATGTTTTTTGCATGAGTGGAACATCCCGCTCATCATAAAAAACATGCGGGCCCGTCTTACTGGACATTTGCGTCCAATCGGTCGCGGTCGAGCTGTGCTCGCACAGCACATCACTGGAACCCCGAAGTGTACCATAGAATTCCAAGACGATCGCAAACAAACTCTCGTTTGCGAGACCGCCGTTGCAAATGACCCGAAGCAGCCTCTTTTGTTCAAAGGCGAAACGCATCACCAGCGCAGCGTGCCGCCGAGTCAAGACGAACCAGGGATCGTGGCACAGGCGCCAAGGTAACGGTAAGAGACGCAAGTTGGCACGACGATGGAGCTGAACATTGTGCGCCGCCGGCGACCATCGCAACAGGCTTTTGTCCGCGTCTTTTGAGAAACGTTCCAAGAACACATCCGGAGAGACGATGGGAACGCAGGACTCGGTAAGAAAACAAAACCATCGAACATCATAGCTATTGCTATCGCTATCGCTGTAACCCAGCGCGGCTTCGATTAGCGCCAGGTAAGCAGGAATGACATGGTAATACGACGTGCTCTGAGGTTTTACCATGTGCGATCGAATCCATTCGCTTTGGACAAGGAAGGGTCGTTGGCAGTGAAAGAATACACGGCAGCCTGTGGTTTGGTCGACCCATTTTCTCCACAAGGCCTCTTTGTTCAATTCATGCGAGACGAGGAAACACAGAGCAATGAGCATTATTGTTCTCTTTGCTTCAGATCCAAAAAAATAAAAAAATTTTCGAAGCGCAAGTCAAAAAAAAATACATATACGAACATACACACACGATACAATAAAGGACGAAATGCGATTTGTTAGATATGCAATGACGCTGTTAGCACTGGGTGAAGCGAGACGTTTAGTCACTCTGAGAACGATCAACCCGACGACGACCTCCACCAAAGTAATCTCTATTTCGCCAGGCGGCTTCTACGGGTATTACGAATTAGGTGTGGCGTCCTATCTGAAGGACAATTACGTTCTAGATGACTGCGTCTTCTCAGGTGCCTCCGCTGGCGCATGGATTTCCCTGTTCATGACTTACAAAGGCGACGACGACATTGTCCATCGTCTGGGTTTCTTGAACAATGAGTTCCGCAACATTCGCTCGATTGAGGTCCGTCTAAAGAAACGCCTTCTCGAACATTACCAGACGTCTGATTTCGATTTGTCCCGCCTCTTCGTCGGCGTCACACGATTGTGCACTACCGACATCTACACAGATTTCGACACCCTGGAAGATGCCATCGACTGCTGCATAGCGTCGTCGCACATCCCTTTCATTACGGGTCCGGCAGTCAACATCTACGATGGATACCTCGCTTTCGACGGCGGTTTCAGTCGCAAACCCTATCTTGATCTGTGTGAACCAATCCTTCATATCACCCCAAGCATTTGGAAGCCGCTCTTGAAGAAACCCGAAGAGTCTGTGCTGGATTCTTACAAGGTGCTCCTCGACCCCGGAGAACTCGACTTTGTTCGCTTGTACGAGGAGGGTTACAATGACACACGGTATGCCTGCCAGACCTTTTCCAAATATTTCAACAAAGCCACGGGTAAATTGTCGCATTTTCCACCTTTTCAAAGAAAAGCTGGTCTTGAAGACGACGAGGAGGAGGATGAGCGCAACCCAGAGAAATGATAAAAGCTAGTGGGTTTAGATTCGTCAACCGCTTTTCTTTCAAACAAAAAAAAACAACAGAACAAAGAATGTGTGGCATTTTCGGTATTGTCACCTGTGAGCAACAAAATGTGGCGACAACGGTTTTGAATGGCTTGCGGCAGCTCCAAAATCGCGGCTACGATTCGGCTGGAGTCGCCTTGTTGCAGTCCGACGGCACACTCCATGTTCACAAATACGCTTCCACGCCACAAGAGACTGCGATCGAGAAGCTGGAACAGGCAACTTCTCGTTCCTCGGCTTCATCGTCCTCTTCCTCTGTTGGAATCGGACACAACCGATGGGCCACGCATGGCGCGAAAAACGACACAAATGCGCATCCCCATTTGTCCCACGGGGGTCGTTTCGCTGTTGTCCACAACGGAATCATCGAAAACTATCGCGCCCTGAAAGAATTCCTGCAGAGCCATGGAACTGTCTTCTTGTCGCAGACGGACACGGAAGTAGTTGTCAACCTGATTCAGTATTATTTCGATCACGACGCTCGTGGATCCACCACACGCGCCATTCAGCGCACTTTGGAGGAAATCCAGGGAACATATGGCTTGGTCATCATTGACCGCCTGCAACCCGACCGTCTGTACGCGGTTCGCAACGGGAGTCCCCTGTTGGTAGGCGCCACCGACGAATACGTCATCGTGACCTCCGAGCAGTCGGGTTTCTGCGGACTGGTGAACACGTACATCACGTTGTTGAACGATGATTTATGTACCGTGTCTCTCAACCAGCGAACAGTGCAGTTCACGACATCCCACGAGTACAGTCATAAGCATGTCTCTCTGGGCGCATTCGACCTGACCCCGCAACCGTATATGCATTGGACACTGAAAGAGATCTTCGAGCAGCCCATGACGGTGCAACATGCGATCAATCGTGGAGGCCGAATTCGCTCGTCCACGGAAGTCAAACTAGGTGGCCTGGAACCGCACACCGACCGCTTAAAAAACATCGACCATTTGGTGCTTCTTGGGTGCGGGACGTCGTTGCACGCCTGTCTGTTCGGCGCGCGGATGATCAAGCGGATGTCCCCTTTCAAGACGGTGCAGGTGATTGACGGGGCAGATTTGGTCGAAGAAGACTTGTGTCGCTCTGGAAACACGGCCTTTGTGTTGGTGTCCCAATCGGGAGAAACAAGAGATCTGCACAAGTGCCTGCTGTTGGCGAAAAAGCTCGATATTTTCACCATCGGTGTCATCAATGTCGTGGACTCCCTGATCGCCAGAGAGGTAGACTGCGGCATTTACTGCAACGCGGGGCGTGAAATGGCGGTGGCGTCGACGAAGGCCTTCACGAGCCAAGTGATCAGTCTGTCCCTCCTGGCGATCTGGTTCGCGCAAATTCACCAGGTCCATGAGCGTCAGCGTGCTCACATCATTGCAGATCTGCACAATTTGTCGAACGACTTTTCCAACACGTTGGCGGACCTGGAAAGCGACGACGATTTCAAGAACATTGTTCAGACGTTTATGGAATACCAACATGTGTTCCTGTTAGGCAAGGGGTTGGACGAATATGTGGCAAAGGAAGGGGCGCTCAAAATCAAAGAGATCGCCTATTTGCACGCGGAAGCGTATTCATCGACCGCCTTGAAGCATGGTCCCTTTGCCTTACTCGATGAAGACTTCCCGACGATTTTATTGCATTGTGCGGAGGAACACCATGCGAAAAACATGAATTGCCTCGAGGAGGTCTATTCGCGGCACTCGCCTGTCGTTGTAATCACCAACTCGCGCGATTTTTTTTATCATGACAATGTGCCGGTGTTGCGCGTGGCTCACAATGCCACGTTCAGCTCTTTGTTGGGCGTCATTCCCTTGCAGTTGTTGGCATATTATGTGTCGGTTGGCAAGGGCATCAACCCAGACATACCGAAAAATTTGGCGAAGGTGGTCACTGTGGAATGAAAGAGTAGATAGGTATAAAAAAAAAGAACACCAAAGAGCAAAGCAAAAAAAATATGTCTGGAGGTGTCGTCTTCCTCAAAAATGTGCCACAATTGAGAGTCAGTTGGGAGAAGGGAGCGACGTCATGGGTCGTCACAGGGGATGATGGAATCCGCTTCTACAAGAGAAAAGAGGACAAAAATGAAAATGAAACTGCACCTGGCCATGTGAACCCAGAACTGTGGATTCTCAACGAAGAAGATTTGTTGCAAAAATTGTCATTATTTCTTACAAAAAAAACCAACTCGATACATACATCCTACTAATAATCTTATTCTAAAATGCAATGTTCTCCAAGTCTTTCACGAACCAGTACTCACTTCCACCATTCGGCAAAGGCCGACGAATGATGAAAGGAATCTTTTTCTGTTCCAACTCCATTTGAGCGATTAAATAGCCATCCAAGATGGGTGGATTGGTCGGCACAGAGACCAGGGGACGAGCACCGCTGTTGATCTGCTTTGCGCGCTGCCCCAAAATGCGTGTCTTCTCGTATTTAGTCAAGAAGGGAACTGTTCTGTGAAGCTCGTCGATGATGACATTATTCTCGTCTCTCACGACCTGGGCAAGTGCGTCGATCTCTTCGTTGCTATGCAAAACCGTCTCGGGGTGAGTTTCGCGAATGTAGTCGCGGTTGATGTTCGCATTGAATTTTTGCAGATACTTTGACCCGTATTCGTCGTCATCATCGTCATCATCCTCCTCACCATCGTCATCTTCGTTGTTATAAATCTGGTTCAGTTGCTCAGAGTCCGTCAGTGTCAGACCCCCATTGTTGCCTCTGCGTTTCTTGCTCTTTTGCCGGACGTCGTCGTCGTCGTTTTCGTCTTCGTCGTCTGTGTTTTGCAGTCCATCGTTGTCTTCTTCACGGCCTTCGTCTTTCTCTCCTTCTTCGACGTCCTCTTCTTCCTCGTCTTCATCGCCATCTTGATCAACTTCTGCTTCATTGTCGACATCATCTTCTTCTTCATCAACGACAACATCCATTTGATTCTCGTCGTCCTCATCTCCGTCTTCTTCGTCATCGTCGTTTTCCTCATTTCCCTCCTCCTCCTCTTCCTCCTCTTCTTCTTCATCGTCTCTGGCGCCACCTTTTTTATTGTTTTCCTCGTCAGAGAAGGATTGGTCATCATCGTCATCGTCGTCGAAATAAGATGGCATTTTCAATAAGGGATTGCCTGTTGAATTTTATTTTAATTTTAAGTGGATTTTTAATTTGGACGCGGCAAAGAGGATAAGCACAGACGCTACAAAAAATCAATTTTTTCCTCAGTTTACTTCTGCTCATCACTCTTCCAAACAAAATCACAAACAGCGCACAAATAAACATACTTCATATTGATGTCATCGTAACGCAAATACAATATTTCTCTCTTGCCACCCTCTTCGTTGCTCGCGCATTGCTCGTTGGGACAAGGCACGCGGTTGATACGTGGCAACGTGGGGTCCAACTTCGTGTAACGATTGATGAAACTACTAAAGTCACGATCGTTGCGCTTCAGGTTTGTGGACAAGATGGTGACACTCTTCTGATACATGGCGTCGTCGACGTTGCCACAATTCCGGCAATAATAGGTGAGCTTGTTGGGGTCATCCTTGTCGATGGTGATGTAATACATGTTGCTGCAGACGGAACAGAAGTGCATGATTTTTCGTTTGTCCTTCTATTTATTCTGGGTGGTTGGATTTATTTTCTTGTTGCTGGTTGCCTTTCTCTGAAGAACTCATGAGGAATTTTTAAATTCAATTTTTCTCTTTTCCCCTGATGCATGCAGTAGACCAGGAAATTCCAGATTTACCAATGGAATAAGGCAATCCATTTAGAAATACTTGCTTGAATGCATAATCAAGGCACTTCAAGTGAAGAAGGGGAAAAAAGAAAAAAATTGATTTATCCCTGATTGCGTCATCTCTTTCGAAACCGCAAATCCCAAAAAAAAAAGAAGGCGACACACACAAAAAAAGCAAATTGTGGATGACGGACGCCTCTTCTTATCGCGATTTTCCAGATTTTTTGTCAAGGCATGCCGTCACCAAAGATGCCAAGGGGCGCGCCACGAAAGAGAGCACTCATACCCGCGTCCCCGGTCTTGACCACAATGGCCAAAAGAAATATGGCGGTTCGTATTGCATCCCCTCCGAAGAATTACCTGTCTTCTATCAGTTGTATTGTCAACATGTCCTGCTGAAAAATCACGACGAGCATTTGACCGAGCGACAATTGAGCGAAGGTGGTCCCATCTTGATCGACCTAGATTTCCGATTCCCCGCAGGCGTCCAACAGAGACAATATTCCCAAGACCACAAAGATGCGTTGTTGGCCCTCTATTTGGAGGAGCTGTCGAAGATGTTTGACTTCGATGCTCGGCCCTTTCCCGTCTTTGAGATGGAAAAGCCCAACGTCAATGTCCTGCCTGACAAGACCAAAGATGGTATCCATATCATCATCGGCATCCAATCCGATCCGATTGTGCAGACCATGTTGCGCGATCGAGTCCTGACGCGCATCAGCTCCGTCTTAGAGGACTTGTCTCTGACGAACACGTACGAAACGGTACTCGACAAGGGCATCAGTGAGGGTACGGTGAATTGGCAAATGTATGGCTCGCGGAAGCCCGGGAACGAAGCGTATGAATTGGTGCGCTATTTGACGGTGAGTTTCGGGGAAAATGGCGAATGGGAAGCGGAGGAGCAAGACTTGAGCAAGTTCAGTTTCAAACGTGACTTGCCCCTGTTGTCGGCGCAATATAACCAGCACCCCAAGTTTCCTCTGTTGAAAGAGGCGCAAGAGGAGCATGACAAGCGATCCAAGCAGGGAAAAGGGGGTGCCAAAAAGAAGCGGACGTTGCCCGCCAATTTCGAAGTGGTGGAGGGAAGTGACGACGAGGACAATCCCATCGACGAAGAAGATCGCGAAATCAAGGCCGAGGAGATCACCAACCGCGAGATTCTGTTGCGAGCAGAGGCGCGCATGTTGCGCAAATTCAGCAGCAACACGGTGGAAGGGCTCGCTGTCCACCAGGCACACCAATATGCGCAGATTTTGCCAGAGAAATATTATCAGCCGGGGTCGCATGACTTGAATCGGCGCGTCGCCTTTGCCTTGAAAAACACCCACCCTTCCCTCTGGGTCTCGTGGATCATGTTACGGAGCAAGGCCGAGGATTTTGACTATGCGGACATTCCCAATCGCTATCAAGAGTGGAAGACCTTTCACAGGCCACCAAGGGATGGCGGGTTGACGTGCGCCTCTATTATTTTTTGGGCCAAGCTCGACGCCCGCGAAGAATATTTGAAGTTGAGAGAAAGCAACATCGACCATTACATCACCGTGTCTATCGACACCGATACCGATTTTGATCTCGCCTTTGTCCTCTATTTGATGTTCAAAGATAAGTTTGTATGCAGCAACCTCAAGAACAATACCTGGTATGAGTTCAAGAGCCATCGGTGGCACATTGACACCGGAGAATCCCTTCGCCTCGCCATTTCGCGCGACATGTATTTTTTGTATCAACAGAAGCAGGGGCAATATTTCGAGCATTTGCAGACGCTCAGCGCGAACAACAATGCCAATAACGACAACACGGAAGCCATCGTGAAGCTGCAAGCGCGTATCAAGAAGATCGTGACGGTCAGCATGAAGTTGAAGAACACCAGTAACAAAAATCATATCATGACGGAGGCCAAGGCGCTGTTCTATGATCGCAATTTCATTCGCAACATGGATGCGAACCCTTATTTGCTGTGTTGCACCAACGGCGTGGTCGATTTCCAAAACAACGAGTTCCGACCAGGTCATCCGCTGGATTACATCACCAAATGCACTGGCGTACCATTTATTCCCATGCAGCGTCTTTTGACGAATAATAATAGCAACAACAACAACAGCAACAGCAGCAACAATAACAACTCTGTTACAGTGGATGCCAGTTACAACGACGTATATGATGACGATCCGCGCATCATGAAAACCGAAATCGAATTGTTTATGAAGCAACTCTTTCCACGCGCGGACACCGACCGCTATATGTGGGACCATTTGGCATCCGTATTGATCGGTGTCAAGAAAGAGCAGGTGTTTAATATTTATCGCGGCAGCGGCAGCAATGGCAAATCGATCTTGACCGACCTGATGTCCAAAGTGCTTGGTGATTACAAGGGCACCGTGCCAATTACCCTGGTGACCGACAAGCGCGTCAGCTTAGGTGGTACCTCGTCGGAAGTCATTCAGCTCAAAGGCATTCGCTATGCGGTCATGCAAGAGCCGTCCAAGGATGCTTCCATCAATGAAGGTGTCATGAAAGAGATGACCGGCGGTGACCCCATCCAGGCCCGTGCGCTGTATTGCGAGAGCGAGATTTTCATCCCTCAGTTCAGTCTGGTCGTGTGCACCAACAATCTGTTCGAGATCAAGAGTAACGACGATGGCACCTGGCGCAGAATGAAAGTGGTCGATTTTGTCTCCAAGTTCTATGATGAAAACGATGCGATCGAAGACACGTCCCCGTATCGATATCCCAAGGACAAATCGCTCAAAGAAAAGCTAGGCAAATGGGCGCCGGTGTTTTTGAGTATGCTGGTCGAGAGGGCGTTTGCGACTCATGGTGAAGTCAAAGATTGTTTCCAGGTGACCGAAGCCTCACGCAAATACCGCGAGGGTCAGGATGTATTGGCGTCTTTCATGCATGACCGTATGGAAACCAAGGCCGGCGGATGCATTGGCAAGAGAGAATTGATGAATGAGTTCAAGCAGTGGACAGTAGAGACAGGCAACCATGGACGCAAGATCAAGATGGGGGAGCTGACCGAGTATATGAATTTGCGTTATCCCTTTGACGGGCGCAACAACAAATGGAAAGGCGTATGCCTCGTGGATCCCAACCGTGACATGGAAGGAGGAGGAGAAGGTGCCGAAGAGGAGACGGATTAGATCTATTTTCTCTGTTGAAATGAAATTTTGTTTTGCTTTGCTTTTTTTATTTCATTCGATTTTGATGATGCTTTTCTTTTTTTTCAACCTATAATTCTTAAAAAAAAAAAGAAAAAAAAATAATATCGATCAATCATCACTTGTACACGTTTGTCGGCACCAGATTCATGATCCAATTGTACACTCTCGTCAGCACCCAAAACACAAGCCACACCAGTTGCGGCAAAAAAATGGTCAATAACACGAGAGCGAATCTGCGAAACCAAGACAACTTGCTTGTGAAGACGACGGACAAGATATATACAAACGCTAAGCATGCATAAATCCACCACAGGTAGCTGTAATGGGTCTTCAAGCTCTCTTGTTGTTGCGTCTCGTACACTGACCATCTATTTTTACGCAGCAAAGTGTCCCATGCGCGTTGCTTCTTCTGGTCAAAGTAGTTTTTCTGGTTCGCTTGCAGGCTCTCTAATTGCAGCAAAGACTGATACGTTGCTAAGTCATCATCGAATGTTTGCCGCATTTTGTCGGCTTTATCCCACGCACTTTCGAACGATTTTTTCACGGCGGCGGCTATGCCGTCTGTCGGTGGGACATACATCATTTGGGCGACTTTGTTGCCAATATCATCTATCTTGTTCATATTTCAAATCGCTTTCGTCCTTCGTCTTAACTGATACTATGGTCCGAAAAAAAAATATTATTGTTTGCACTGGTTGCTCTGGGGGTCCCACTTGGTCGTGCCGCCACAAACCACACACCGCGCTATCTCCGGATTCCAATTGGTTCCTTCGGCGCAACAAATATTGTTCGCACAGCTTCCGCCAGCAGAGGCAGAGGCGGATGAAGAAGCCTGTACAAGTTTGGGACTAACAGAAGGTGTCGTGGACACGCCGCTGGGGGGAACAAAATTCCAATCGTACTCGTCCCAATTCATGTTGTCGCGGCTCTGGATATCCACAATTTTGCCGCCGACGATGAAGACCGCGACCACGATGACGATGACACAAAGCAAAATATACAAGTTTCTCGGCAACAGTGAGAAATTGAAGAGAACAGCCAAAGCAACCAAAATCAAGGTGCAGATCACCACCACCTGCATGACGCTGGAGTGGGCAGCGTATTGCTTGCCATAATACGTGTTGACCTCGACCATACGAAGCTTGTTGGCGTTGCGGAATTTGTGTCGATCAATCATTTTCTTTTGCTCATTCATCTGTGTCTCCGTCGCATTCAAGACGTTGTTGTTGAGACCAGCGGTCTTGTACAAGTTCAGACGGAGCTGAGCGAGCGCATTGATTGCTTCGATCAACTTTTGCTGGGTGGGTGCATCGGTCGTTCCCTGCAACGTCCTGTACAAGGACTGCTCCCTTGTCTGCAGATCGCTAATTTGATCCACTAAAGTTTTGTTCATACTCGACAGCTGACTAGAATAACTCGGCCCTGACGACGACATTGCTTTTTTTTCGTGATATCTTCTTTTTCTAAGATCACAAAAAAATTAAAATTATCACTTGCGCATGACCGACACCGCCACAATGAGTGTCAAGACTGCCAAAATGGTCCAAAAGGTATATCGGTAACTCTCTGATACCACCAACAAATGGGTGTCCTCCTCCCGGCCTTGCATGGTGGTGTATCCCTCTTTCAAGTCTTGGTCCAACGCACTTACGACGAGGTCCGAGAAAGGTTTGGTGGCGAAGGGATAAGGGGTGGAGCTTTTCAGCGGAAAAGACCACTGGTTGTTGGACAAGTCATACGCGTCGTAATGCGACTTGGTGATGTTGTACATGTCGCAAATATTGTTGCTGCAGGCGTCACATCCGGTCAAGATGGGCTGCCGCATCATCAAGGTCGTCCCCGGGACACTGGCATAATTGCCAGTCATGCTCTTTGGTTGATATCCTTGCGCGCTCGCCGTGTATCCAATGCAAGAGGTTGATGAATTGCATGCTGTCTTGGCTGCATCTTCCGTGGTCTGGAGTGTACCCAGGTTCCCGCCGACCATGTCGGTGTCATAGGCGACATCATAATTGGTTGTTGACAAAGTGTACATGCTACTCGAGTACGGATGCAATCGTCCAGTTGCGTCGACATAACCCACGTGACTGGAGTCATAGTAAACGTTGGTACCTTCATAGCCGCAAGCGGATCCGGGTTTCATTTTCGTCGATTTCATGTCCCAGTCTTTCAATTTGGTGCCACTCACATCGATCAAATAAACGTTGGTTGGAATGGGTGGACATCCGTGTTTTCCGATGGTTGCCTCTTCTATAGACCATGTGGCTTTGTCATTCAATTCTCCAAACGGTCGGAATCGACCCTGATAAGTGACGTATCCGACAACGACAGCATCGCTGCTATCAAGGAATTTCATTCCAAGATACTGCCCTAAACCTAAAGGCCTCCCTATCCTTTTTAAAGTGGTGTTAAAAGAGATATCGTTCCCCTCGATTGTTTTGAAGAGAGGCACTGTAAGTGGATGGTCATCCACAAAGTTTTTGTACACGCCTAAGTGCTCTGTGAAAGGAGTAAAGCCCTCAGTCACGAGATCCACTTGTTCTCGCAATGATTTCCTTTCACGGATTTTGTCTTGGTACTGCTCGAACTGACGGCCTTGTTTCAGTGATTCCATGATTTTTCCTTGTTTTTGCTCAAGAGGAAAAAAAAAGGATGGGAATTGAAATCTAAATAGCAAATTGTTTGACGACAAGAGCTAACAACAGTACCACAAAAAACAGCATCCACCAACTGAACACCAAGCAACTGAGAAGGGTGAACGACAGACCCAGCCACAAAAGCGTCGCCGTGGAAAACGGCACCTGGAACCAGAGGAAGAGCAGCAGCACCAAAAAGAGGAGAGACAAGAGCGCATATAATTTGAGCTGCAAGTTTTGTGAATTCACGAAGAGTCGACTCGACGTGAGTGATTCGTGGTTGTATTGAATGTCTTGCAATTGCTTCTGCAACACGGCCTGCTGCTTCAAGATTTCATCGGGTTGTCCACCGAAGGACTGAATCGTATTCAATTGGGTTTTCAATTCGTCACCGATCCTCACGACAATGGCATACTTTGCTTGCACATCACGCAGGTCCATATACACAGAAGTTACAGGAGATGTTTTGTCGTCAACAGATGTCCAGCTCGAATATTTTTTGCATTTGGATGTGGATGTGTTGTCAAAGGTGATTCCCTTGCAAGTGGTCGGGTCGGCAACGCAGGCCCATTGACATTGTAGTAACGTTGTGGCGCCCTGAACAACGGTTCCTTGAGCTGCGGCGTCGAATTTGCCTGGCGACTGTTGAAGGTTTGCAATCGATTGTTGATAGTTTTTCACGGCGGTCTCATATTCCATTACCTTGGTGTCATAGGCTTTGAGAGCGGAAACCAATTGCATATCCGTTGTCATCGTTTTTTTGTTCCTTCTTGAGAAGGAGAAAGAAATTAGCGATCCCTAAAATCGAGACGAGCTCGGAAAAGGTAACCAAGCAAGAAAAAACAAGCCGCGTAACCAAAGGATGGAAAAGACGAAGGACTTGGTACCAAAGGATTGGAAACTACGACAATGTCACCGCTTGTCGCTTCGCCTGTCGCGAAACGTTTGGCCAAATAATCCATCGTGCATCGCTGAATGTATTGACGCATGGGAGCGCTAACTTTCATTTGTTTCGTTTGAAAATGTTGTGTTAGGTGTTAGTTAATACATTTTGTTTTTCAGGAGCGACGACGCTCCAGTCCGAATCGACGTCGTTGCTTGCGAAACCTTTTCGCGGAAGGTGTAGAATACCATTGCAACTAACAGAAGAATCGACAAAGCCATCTGCCAATTCGTCCAATACTGCTGCCGGTACATGGCTTTCGCGTCGCCCAAGTAGACTTTCCCGGATCGTTTCGCACCAATCATTCGGACCAAATCACTCACCAGACCATCTTTGGGATCGGTCTTCACGTCAGGCAACAAGGTCGTCACAAGTTTTTTCAACTGGACGTCTTGCTTGTAAATGTCGTCTGTGATGGTAGAAAGCTCGTTGATGAGAATATCGATTGCGTCTTTCCATTGTGCAAAATTGGTACTCGCAAGAGCATAGATACATTCAAACCTCGTCTTCAATGCGTTCAAAATGTCTTGATAGCTTATGTGTGATGGTTGAAGTGGGATCGCCGGACAGAGGCTTTGATTGTAGATGGTGTCCTTGTCTAATGAAGCGCGGCCAACCGCTTGCCGGTTGTTTGAATAGGCGGTCGCAAGAATTTGGTCAGACATAGAATATCCAATTAGAATTCAATTAGAATTAACAGGCCAAAAAAAAAGTGTCGTGAAACAAGAAAAAAAAGAAGAAACAAAAAAGGAAAAATGGATGCGTTCAAAAACATTGCCAATTTCAGCAACACTAGCGATTACTTGCCCATTCTAAACGCTGTGATCATCACAGACCTCTTTGTCATTTCTCTTCTTAATGCAGGATGGATCCGATCGCGAACGTTGCGACAGTGGTATGAACGCTTCGGTCTGTCTGCCGTCATCGCCGACGTTCTCGTTATAGTGCTTGCCCTCATCATTACTCGCGCCTTGTATTTCTTTGTTTTCCAGAAATTTTCGATAGTTCAATTTGCGATTCTCGCCGTCATTGTGCAGGTGATCCATGATATATCGTTTTTCGTGTTTTTCTCAGCCATGCCGAAGGGAACGAATCGAATGTTGGATTTCTTCAAAGAGTACGCAAAGGAATCCTCGTACGGTGCCATCCTCTCCGACAGCGGCATGATGGTCATGTCGTCGTTCCTGGCGTCTTTCCTGGCATCTCAGAATTTGAACACCAACATTATTGTTCTAGTCAGCTTTGTGTACTTGTTGCCCTACCTGTTGTTTGCTTAGTCACTAAACGATCCACTCCTTTTTGGTACCTCCGTCGTAGGCAACCGCCAATCCCCTCTCGACAAGAAGGGCGTTCACATGCACTTCTTTCTTGTTGTCTCCTGTGACAAAGACGTCGGCCAGGACGCGTCCGAATTTGTCGGGATGTGGAGATACTTTCAGACGGACATATCGATGCAAACACAATTGTTCGACGGTTCTCTTTGCATCTTGAGCAAGCGCTGATTTGGCCTTGATTTCGGGACAGTCGATTCCAACCAAGCGAATTTGGAATCGATATAGGGGGGATGCAGCGTAAGGCAGCCTAGACGCCACCGTAATTGTATCGCCGTCGTACACGCGAATGACGACGCCACCAGTGATGGGTGCAACGAAGGGAACAGTGTCGCGAATGTCGACGTTGGCGTTGGTCTCCTTCTTGCAACACCTCCACCACATAATATAAAGAATAATTTTATTCAAGAACACTTCGTTCTCTCTTGCAAGATTCCTTTAAGTCGCCTTGTCACGGAACATGCATTGAAGTATCATCTCCACGCGGTTCAAATAAGTGTGATTTTCCATCACAGTATTCATCAATTCGATCACCTTGTTTTTCCTTTCTTCTGGCACAGTGTTCCTTTCAAACGCAAGACCCATCTGAAGAGCTTGGTTGATATCTGGATGGTATATAATTTTCTTCTCAAAGAGGTTGTACACGACTTCGCTGTTAGTAATTCCCATCTTGCCGTATGAGATGTTTTTGAAGATTCTGCACGGCACGTATCCAACGTCGACTTGCCAAGTTGTTTGAATCGCCGGAGCGATGATAGATTGTCGAATAAGCTGTTGGTTAGTCGTCGTGTCGACATTGTTGTTCGCGAAACCTCCGATCACCTTGAAGTTCAGACCATTCCTGTGACAAAAAGTGTGGACGGGCATCAATTGAGGTGTTTGGCATCCGATGAAATAGACATCATTGGTGGTTGCATCGTTTTTGTCGAATTCGTCAATGTTTGCTTGAATCTCATGAGGAAGAAGGTCGGTCGCCCAAGGAAAGTATAGGACAGGATAGTTATTCTCATATTCTGCGAAATGGAAGCAAGGATGCTTGATCTCAGGATCCCCTCTTTTGTAGCAATCTTTGGTGAAAACCTGTATGACTAAAACTTGATTCTGCCTCAAAATGGACGATGATTTGTATTTCCCTTGATCGACGTTGTGCAGAATGTAGAAGCAATCATCTCTCAACGGCATGTTCCGGTCCACTTGCCCCTCTGTGAGAAACAACGAGCCTGCAAAGTCGAACTTACTCACATCATCGGAGTCGTCGAACCAATAAGTATCGTACCCGAGATGCTTGAAAGCTCTGTGAAAAGCAAAGTGAATGTAGCTGTGCGTGTGAGAGTGCAACTTGTGCCCCCATATGACAACTTTTTTGATATTCGTGGGATGCATTCGAACTTTTTTAACCTTTTGTTTTTTTTTGCTTTTTTTTTGAATTCTTAAACGCAATGTCACCAAGCATTTTTTTTCTTTCTGCAGCAGAAACAAATGAAAACACTCGCCGTTGCCTTTTTCGATGGTCCCAAGGTAAAGGGCACGGTGCACTTCGAGGAGACGGATGGAGGTAAAAAAGTGGCGGTTCATGTGAATCTCACCGGACTCAAAAAAAAGGGACGCCATGGCATCCATGTTCACGAGGCTGGCGATCTGACCCAGAAGTGTGATAGCGCCTGTGCGCATTTCAACCCTTTCCAAAAAAATCACGGATGTCGCGACTCCAAAGACCGTCATGCTGGCGATTTAGGCAATCTGGAGACAGACGCCTATGGCCGGTGCATGGCATCCTTCGAGGATTCCGTGATCAAGTTGCGAGGAAGCAAAGCCAATATCCTTGGCAGGTCACTCGTCATTCATGCCGACGAGGACGACTGTGGTTTGGGTGGGTATCCCGACAGTTTGACGACAGGACATTCCGGAAAACGCATTGCTTGCGCCGTGATTGGTTACGCAAAGGAGATGTTTGTTAGCAAATGAGCTCACCCCTTTCCCGAAAGGGCAAGTAAAGCACCAAATAAAATGCATAATAGATCATAACAGAGTTTACGATCCAACACCACATGCTCCACATGGTGTTATCGTTTCTGTAATTGAGGAAGCAAATGAGCAATGTGATCAACGCAAAAGCGAGACCGCCAATTCTTTTCTCGTAGACAAAACTGAACAAGAAGAAGAAAAACCAGACCAGAATAACCGCGATTCTAGGAACAGGGGATGCATCAGAAAACTGCCATCGAAGATGGCCAGTCTGACTGACAGACGAACGAATTCGATTCGAAGAGGCCACATGGATGGCATAGGGAACCGCAAAAATCGAATACATTATCATCAAAAAATGTCGCAGTGGAAGACTGTTGACCAACGCCAAGCTGAAGAAAGGTTGCGATATCAAGAGTAATGTAGCACAAACCGAAAAGATGTGGTTTTTACTTGGATCATCAATGTTTCTCCAGATGAAAAATTCAATGAGCTGCATCAATACAAAAGACATCAAAAAGAGAACAAAGAAGACATTCGAAAATTCTGGAATTTTGTACTGAGTGAAGTTGCTGTTGTAAACTGCCAATGCCACCACAGACGCACTGAATAGAAAAGTGTTCAAAGACACTGTTGCATTCCAACACATTTTTTATCAATTTAATTTTAATATGACATGACAACAAATTTCAAAAATTTCAAATTTGACTAAATTTTAAATTTTCACTTTGACACACACAAACGGTAATATTTTGCCACCACGGCTGTCTTGCTGGGGCGAGAAATCTCACAAACTTGTCCAGGTCGGATACCGATCGCTTGCGCCACCGGATCAAAACGCGAGATTTCGGGAAATTGGCCTTCATTCATAATGTTGTACCGTTTCTTGATTTCTGCGACTTCGGTCGCACTCATAATTCTGTGAGGAGGGACCAAGGCATGCTGCAGCACGTTGAACTGCAGACGTTTGATGCTTTGCACAATAATGAAGAACCCGTCTTGTTCCCAGATGTGCTTGAGAAATCCAATGATGGACTCATTGGGCTCGTCTTTGATCACGATGAACAGGGTGTCCTCTTTGGTGAGGATGCTCTCATTCAAATACAGATCATCGATGATCTTTTGGACGCTGTCTCGGTTGATCTTTTTGCCCAAGAAATAGTGAATGTACACCTTGGCATTATTTTCGGGGTCCCTCTTTTTCAAGAGCATGTCCAGCTGTTCTCTTGAATTCATGCTATTAATCTCGCTGATCGTGAAATTCTTGTGCTCCTCGATGTCGTACCCCTGATCCTCCATGAGGTCAAGCAACGTGTTCCTCGAATTGAACACCGAAGAGATGAGACTACTCGATATCGATGACATTGACTGTTTTTTGTGTTGCCTTACCTCTTTGGATTTGTGTCTAGGCCCTTAATTTTCTTCTTTCAATTTTTTTTTAATTTTTTTCTGTTAGAGTTGGATCTTCTTTGACCCTCCCCCTTGCTGATCCTCCTTTGCCTCCTCTGGTTGCTTCGACTCAGTTGCCCTCAAGATGGGTGGCGTCAATGCGTTTTCAATGCTTGTTGCCGGTACATATTGTGGTTGACGTTGCACGTCGTACGGGGGAATTCCGAATGTTGTTTGCTCTGGTGTCGTTGTGGTTGTTGTTGCTACACCCGGGCGAAGTCGAATATTGAGTGCCTCTCGCACTTCCGCTGCTCCTTGAGAGGTAAAACCTCGCATCGGACTTGACACAGTCGGACTTGTTGGACCAGTGGTTGGTGTTCCGACTGGACTGGGGCGGAAAGGAAGAGGTGGTGTCATTATTGTTTCTGCATTTGTTGTACCTGGTGGAGAGTATGGTGGCGTGGTTGGAACAAGTCCAATATTGTTGCCCATTTGTTGTTGCGGTTGCTGGCCATATTGTGGTTGCTGCAGCTGTTGAGGTTGCTGAGCATATTGCGTTTGCTGCTGACCATATTGAGGTTGCTGCTGTTGTTCCAAATATGGTTGACGTGTTGGCGTCAATTGTGGCAACGGTGGCGAAGCAGGAGTCGAAGCAGGAGTCGAAGCAGGTGTCGAAGGAGTCATCTTTGATGTGACTGGTGCTGGAGAGGAAGGGTAGTAGCCTTCGTCCGACCCAGGAGTTCGAACGGGTGTGTTGAAAAGATTCTTCGGCGGAGGCGAGGCGTAGATATTGCTCTCAGGAGTTATTGGTGTCATGGGTATGGGTGTCATGGGAACAGGTGGCGTCGTCGGTGGAGCAAACTGTTTGCTGATTCTCTTGGAAACTCTCTCCTTTGCTTTGTTGACTTGACTGACGAATTTCTGTTGGTACGATCGCAAGAATTCGCCGGGCATGGCGCCTTCCTTTTTGGCGTACAGAAGCGACTGCAAATTCGTCGACTGGCTCGTCAAATTCATCAATTGGTCGACGTTCTTGTCCGTCAGAATACGCATTTGAACGTTCATGGCTTGCAGCTCCAGAATCAATTGTTTCAAGGCATAGGGCACACGGACGATGCTGAAGGACTTGCCGAATCGGGATTGCACATCGAGAACTTGTCGCCCGTCGGGCGTGTCGGCAAACTTCACCGGGCCATCAGCAAAGGGACTGAAAAACAAGTTGAGCGACGGATTGTACACGGCGATGGCACCCGTCTTGTTGCACACTGCCATGAAATACTCGTCGCCTCGGTCCAAGAAAGACTCGCGCAAAAAATACGACAACCCATGCGCCAAAATGGCGTCGCGCTCCATCTCGCCGATGCGCAATCCACCGTCATTGGCGCGCCCCTGGACCGGCTGACGAGTGAGGATGTTCAGGGGTCCGCGCTCGCGATAATTGATTTTGTCCTTCACCATGTGTTTCAACCGCATGTAGTATGTCGGACCGATGAAGATGTCGGCTTCGATGCGTTGACCCGTCATACCATTGTAGAGAAGCTGGTTGCCGCTCGAATGGTAACCAACCTGTGTCAACATTTTCCCAAACACGGTCGCCTGTGATCCCTTTTGTTCAAAGGCCGTACAATCTCCTCGCGCGCCTTGGGCTGTGCACAATTTCCCAAACAGCGACTCGATCAATTGACCCACCGTCATACGGCTGGGAATCGCGTGCGGGTTGATGATAATGTCTGGACGAATACCATCCGAGGTGAAAGGCATGTCATCTTCGGGAATCAACATACCAATGGTGCCCTTCTGACCATTGCGACTTGCCATTTTATCGCCCACTTCGGGCACACGTTGTTCCAAGATGCGGACTTTGGCGATGCGTCGGCCATCGCTTCCCTCTGTCAAGATCGATTTGTCGACATATCCCATTTGGCCCTTTTTCGTGCCCACCGAGTCATCCTGCGAGGCGTCCGCACCAATGGTGATTTGTCCGATCAACACCGTCTTGTCATCAATGAAAGCACCTTGTTTCACCAGCCCAGCGTCATCTAACATGCTGTAGTCATAACCGGGTTTTTTACCAAATACAGAGGGGCGTTGCTCCACGTTGGTGATCACTCGCCTGGTTTCGGTCGTCGTCAAATCTTCATGCGCTTCGTACGTGGAATAGTAACTGGTGCGGAACAATCCGCGGTCGACGGACCCCTTGTTAATGAGCACGGCATCTTCGACGTTGTAACCGCCGTAACACATGATAGCCACGATGGTATTGACCCCATAAGGACTGGCTTGATCTGTCATCAATTCCAGGTATTTGGATTGAATCAGAGGCGTCTGTCCGTACTCCAATACGACCGACGTCTTGTCAAAACGCACGGGATAATTGGTATGGTACGTGGCCACTGCTTGGCGGCTCTGCCCACAGGAAAAGACGTCGCGAGGCAATTGGTTGTGTTCTGGATACGGGATGCTGTTGCCCATCACGCCAAAAAGCATACTCGGATCGATCTCGAGGTGCGTGTACAAATCATTTTCGTGGAACTCTGCGACCGTCGATGCGATCAAGGCGGATTCCTCTTCGGAGACGTCAATGTAATCCACACAGCCCTTACTGGAAACCAGTTCTTCAAGGGCCTTATCCGCTCCATACAATTCTTGACGAAGAAAAAACCCTGGAACCGTCTCGGAGCGAGCATTATCGATCGCTGGTGTGAATCCAGTGACAAATTGCCGCCACGTCGCGCTAAGAACTTCCTGTTGACCCACAATTTCATAGCTCACCTTGTTGCCGTCTCGATAGAAGATGGGTCGTTCCACGCGTCCGCTGTCGCTGAAAATGTAGACCACGTTCTCCCCAACACGGAATGATGCGCTCAAAAAGAGTGGTGCCAGACCCAGTCGGCGCATGTTTCGCACTTCCTCGACGAGTTGAAAAGGCGATGCATGCACACCGATCCATTTCCCATTCACGAACACTTTTGTGTAGCAAGCCAACAGACTCTTCGGACTCACCTTCTCTATGGGCAAGACACCAAGGTCTCCAACGACTCTCGCTACATCCTCTGTCGGATATCCGTTGGAAATGCGTGTCCCGATGGCCATATGCTTATGCAATCCGACATTGCCACCGTCTGGAGTATCGACCGGATCAATGTATCCCCATTGCGAGCTGTGCAACAGATGGGGTCGAATCACCTTCGCCGACGCTTCAATAGGCAGGTTCAATTTGCGAAGTTGCGAAATAAAGGAGAACCAAGACAGGCGACTGAGATCTTGCACAATCCCCGTGCGATTGTCTGGCCATTGTCCCTTGAAAGCGCGGCGAAATCCAGTCTCCACGAGGCGGGAACGGAAAATGATTTCACGCTGATCGTTCACCAATTCTGAAAACCGGTTGCCCTGATATTCCCGGTTCGCGTCGTACAGGTGCTCCGCTGTGGCGGCGATGTTGACGACTTGTTTGCGATACAGGTCTTTAAAGAGATTGTACAACAGCGCGCCCGATGTTTCCACGCGCTTCAACAAGAAACTGTCTCTGTCCGTCGGCGGTTCACGTTTCGTGACAAGGAGCAACAGGCGATACACCATGAATCCAACAAAATAGGCCTTTTCGAGATACAG
>Ga0214917_10000147_pt1 | contig 83358 bp, 92 predicted proteins | sample LL_1208_BB_MetaG_FD_177983 | JGI IMG/M metagenome (GOLD analysis project Ga0214917, IMG submission 177983) | Freshwater microbial communities from Lake Lanier, Atlanta, Georgia, United States - LL_1208_BB | ecosystem: Environmental > Aquatic > Freshwater > Lake | place: USA: Georgia | collected... | reverse complement strand
GCAACGAATTTAATTACGACAGGGAATACGCTTTCAACGAATCTTGCTACGACTGGAACTACGTTACAAACGAACTTAACTACGACTGGAACTACGCTCCAAACGAATATCAATACGCTTGCAACGAATTTAATTACGACAGGGAATACGCTTTCAACGAATCTTGCTACGACTGGAACTACGTTACAAACGAACTTAACTACGACTGGAACTACGCTCCAAACGAATATCAATACGCTTGCAACGAATTTAATTACGACAGGGAATACGCTTTCAACGAATCTTATTTCTACGGGGAATGATTTAAGTAAAAAAATAGATGATCTTAGCGGAGTATCTGTGCTTACTTATGGTGATCAACTTATATTAGGAAATAAAACTTTTAATGGAAATACAACAATTAATAATTTAGTTGTTACTGGAACTCAAACTATAGTAAATACAACTCAATTTAATGTATCTAGCCCTTATATTCTTTTAAATCTTACTGGTGGAGCAAATGATGGTGGAATTTTCTTTGTTACTGGATCTGGATTAACTGGTTTAAATGATCCTGGACCAATTATAGGATTTGATCATAGCAATAAATTTAAATTTGGCATAAGCACAAGAAATAGTGACCTAAGTCCATTAGATGATATAGCATCTGTACAAAATATTATTGCTTATAGTGGGGTAGCAGATAGTAAATTTGCAACAATAACTAATTTAATTGCGACAGGAAATACTCTGCAAACTGAAATTAATAATTTAAATAATTATGTTGTTTTTACAACTGGAAATCAGACTATATCAGATGAAAAAACATTTAATAATAATTTAACTTTCAATTCTGGAATTACATTTTATAGAACGCTTTTAAATACGCAAGATGTTGATATAAACTTACTAACTCAACCATTTACTAATACTAGAATTTCTATAGGACCTGAAACAGGTATTTTAGGTGAATCAATAAATTCATTATATGGGAAAAGAGAAATAAAAATTTGGGAAACTGGTGGACTTTCTACCGCTTTCAGTGATGGTCCATTCGTTAGAATTGGCGCGTCTGGAGTTTTAATATCTGAAAAAATCGAAAGTAAAGTAGGTATTGGAACATTGTTTCCAACAGAAAAAGTTCATATTAGCGGTGGCAATCTAAAAGTAGAAGGAGATGCAATTGCCTCTAATTTAATCTATAATACTGGAAATCAAAATGTCTCTGGAGTTAAAAACTTTTATTCTCGTCCAACCGTAAATAATACTGGAGTGCTTCTTAGTGGAGAAGCCGTCGCAACACCAAGTATTTTTGAATATTCAGTATCTTATCAATCACCAAATAGCGGAATGTACTATTTACCAACAGGATATAGAAATGCAATTATTAGAGTAATAAGCTTTAATCCCACGGGAGATATAAATTTAATATTATCTAGTGGAAATCAAAGAGTTGGAGACCAGATTACAATTGATTTTACTAGAATAAATGATATGCCTCAAGAATTTATAAAAATTTCTGGTTATGAGCTTGATACCACCAACATTCCTGAGTCAATGGTTATAGATCCAGATTTATCAGAAACAGTATATTATAAAAATTCTGTATCATATATTTATACTAATAGATTATATGGAGCAGCAAGAAAAACTTGGGAAAAAATAGATGCAAATTCACCAACTATATCTTATTTAAAGAATAATAATATTTTTGTCTCTACAACAGGAAATCAGACTGTTAGTGGAGTTAAAGATTTCTCTTCTAGACCAACAGTTAATGGGACTGGAGTATTACTTAGTGGAGAGGCCGCTGGATTACCAACTACAATAGTCTATACAACTGGAAATCAGACTATTAGTGGAAATAAAAGTTTTATAAATAATATTGAAGTTCAAGGAACTGGTATTTTCAATGATTTAGATTTAAGTAATATTAGCGAATTTCAACTTTCTGGCGCAAATATAAATTTAATTGATGGTAATGTTTACGTAAGTGGAGGATGGATATATATATCTGGAAATCCAGTATCAACTGGTATAGGAGGAGGATCATTTAATGTGACTGGAGAAAATATTGTATATACATCGGGTATACAATATATATCAGGATTAAAAATATTTGGAAATCAAAATTCTTATAGCGGCAACAATATAGTTTTAGCTGGTGGAACGAATAATATGATATCTGGAAATCGTTCGATTATTGTGGGTGGAAATAGTAACTCAGGCGTAGGAAATGATACATTTATTGGAGGTGGTCAATATAATTCAGTGGATGGAAATTATAGTATAATTGTAGGTGGCACACGTAATTATACTTCTGGTTTAAGCTCAATCATAGTAGGTGGAGAAGTTAATACAGGTATAGGATTAAGATCTTTTATAGGTGGAGGATATAAAAATTATGCATCTGGAGAAGGAGCTTCGATTTTTGGTGGAGAACAAAATATATCTACTGACTATAGATCTACTGTAGTTGGTGGATTTTTAAATCAATCAACAGCGAGTTACGCTTCTGTGTTTGGAGGAAATAGTAATTGTGCTACAGGACAGAGTTCTTTGGTTCTAGGAGGATTATGTAATAGAAGTTTAGACGCATACGCGAGTGTTCTTGGTGGTCAATGTAATACTGCTGCCAAACCATATAGTCTAGTTGCTGGAGGAATTTGTAATTCAGGTTTAGAAACAAGTTCAATTGTTGTTGGTGGTAGAGAAAATATTGCTGCTGGATTTAGAACATTTGTAGGCGGTGGCAATAACAATATAAATTATGGACAAGCTTCTTTTATTGGCGGTGGAAGCAGTAATTATATTAATGGTGTCATACCAGGGCCAATACCTATTCCAGTATGTTGGAGTTTTATTGGTGGCGGACAAAATAATAATATAGGTAGTTTTGGAAGTTTTATAGGTGCAGGAGCATCTAACGCTATAGTTTCTAATGCTTACAATTCGTTTATAGGAGGAGGATCTAATAATACAATAAATGCATCCAGCTCTATTATACTTGGTGGAGATTCTAATACTGCTAGTTCAAGTTGTACAAATATACTTGGTGGACAAAATAATTATATAGTAAATGCTCCTTATGGGATTATTTTAGGTGGATATTCAAACATAGTTGGAACTGGCGCAGGCTTGTCTAATGAATCGGTTATTTTAGGAGGATCATCAAATGCAATATATGGAAGATTAGATATAACTGTTGGTCAACCTGTTGGATACGGAATTAATCAGCTTATTGGTAATGGTTCAAATAATCAATCCATGGGATGTCATAGCGTTATTCTAAATGGAAAAAATAATAGGATGATCGGGCGTCAATCATCTATTATTAATGGTTCTGGAAATGCAATCGGACCAATTTTAACTGGAAGTCTTACTTCTTCGTCTTCTTTTAATTTAATAAATTTTTCTAATAATTCTATTATTAATGGAATTGTTAATCATATACAATCTGGCAATTATAATTCTATTATAAATGGCGAAAATCATACTATAAGCGGAAATTATAATACTGCTATCGGTGGTAAATTAATTAGCATATTAAATAATCATAGTGGCTCTATTGTCATATCTGATGCAGAAGATAGAATACATAGATCATATAGTTCAAATTCATTAACATTAGATTTCTCTAGTGGAGTTTATTTCTCAGATAAAAAAGTGTTTGGAATGACTCCAGAAATAATTAATGTAAATTCTAATTTTAATATATCTGGTAATTATAATAGCAGAATGATTTTAGCCGCGAATTCATCTCAAATAACTGGAACTTTAATAAGTGGAAATCCTACAGGATTCAATGCTTCAATCATACAAATAGGTGCAGGACAAATTCAAATTACTGGCCTAGGAATTGGAGTATCAATTAATAGTTATAACAATCAATATAAAACAGCAGGTCAATTTGCTTCAATTTCACTTCTTCATACTGGAAATAATGGATATATTATGTATGGTAATACGTCTTTATGATAAATTTTCCAAGCGTTAGTTGTGGCGTTCAAAATTCTAATTTTTTTATTCCACAAAATTTAGTTTTACGTGTTGATGGTAGTAATATTAATTGCTACTCTGGTTCTGGATCAACAATTAAAGATTTAACAAATATAAACTTGAATGGAACATTATCTGAAGTTTCTTTTTTAAATAATAAAGGGTTTGAAATGCAGGATGTAGACTCTAGTATTACATTTAATAAAAATTTTAATAGCTCAAATAATGAATGTACATTTTTTATTGTACTAGAATTTCCAAATGTATCATATCCTTTAGATAATGGTTATGATATTCTTGGGTCTACAAGCGGACCACTATTAGCAGGATATGATGTATGGTTTACTAGAAGCAGTGGTTCTCCAAATCAAATTACAATATATTGGGCAATTACTCAACCAGATGGTCTTGGTAATAGCTTGGGATATAATTTTCCTACAATTGAATTACCAAAAAAAATTTGTTTAGGAATGGCTAGAAACGCAGATAATAGTATAAAAATATTGGTTAATGGAGTTACTCAAACTCAAGCTACTATAGTACAAAATGTAGATTTCTCAAATACCATTGTAGCTGGATCTAGAATCCAAACATATCCTGGATTAATAATATATGAATATCTTATATATAATCGTGGTTTATCTGATATAGAAATTTTGCAAAATTATAATAGTTTAAAATTAAAGTATAATTTATAGATAATTTTTAAATATATCAATATAATATAGTAAGTTGAAAACTGTAGTATTCTTTTTGCAGGGTGGAATTGGTAAGCATATTGCTGCGACTGCAGTAGCTGAAAATATTTCCAAAAATTTTCCAGATAGAAAATTAATAGTAGTTTGTCCTTATCCAGAAGTTTTTTTGAATAATCCATTTGTATATAGAATTTACAAATCGAATGGTGTGCAATATTTTTATGAAGATTTTATAAAAGATAAAGATACTATATTCTTAGGTAATGAAGTTTATCAAAGTCATCAATATGTCGCAGAAAATAAGCATTTGATTGAATCATGGTGCAATATGTTTGGTTTAAAATATGGAGGAGAAAACCCAAGGCTATTTTTAAATTACGCAGAAATAATCGATACGGCAAGAAAATATAATAGAAATAAAAAATGTTTAATTATTCAAACGAATGGGGGTGGTAATGAGGGAGTAAATTATAATTGGGCAAGAGACTTACCAGATTTCTTAGTAAAAGATCTAATTGATTCATTAAAAAATGACTATCATATATTTCATATTGCTAGAAGAGATCAGATTAGTTATGAAAATACTGAAAAAATCGATACGCATTTTAGAGAACTTTTCTCTTTGCTTGCCTTAACTGAAAAAAGACTATTAATAGATTCATTCGCTCAACATGCAGCCGCAGCTCTTATGCTTCCTTCAACGGTATGCTGGATTGGCACATCTCCTCAAAAATTAGGGTATAATATACATAAAAATATCATTGCTAATGATCAGGCAAAGATATTTTCTCATAATATAGATGGAATTATAATGGAGAAAGAGTTTGCTGGGCTTCCACATCAATGCAACTTTAACTTATCTCAAGCTTTTAATAAAGAAGAAATCCTAAAGAGTTTATCTTAAATTAATATTTGAAAAGCTATATTATAGTGTAATTTAGTGTATGACTAATTATGTTGCTTCTATAGCTCAAGAGATATTTGAAGAATTAGGCGAGCCTTCAGATTTTAGTATAGCCGCTATTTCAGCTTGGTTAAGAAGAAATATTGGCGGTTTGAATAATATTTTAAATGAGTCCTTTTCAATTAATGATCAAGGATTAGAAATAGCTCCCGCTCTTAATGATACTCAAAAATATATCTTTAAAAAGATGTATAATATATACTATTATGACCTAAAAATTAAAAGTACTGGGAGCTTAGCTATTTCTGATTTTACATCTATAAAAGATGATTACGGTTCCGTACAAAAAATAAATAAAAATGAAGTTTTAAAAAATTATTTATCTATTAGAAAACAAGAGTATGATGAGCTAAAATCTTTAGTAGATCAATATGGAATAAATGAGATACGTCCAATACAAGTGGCTGGCGATGACACTATTCCAGGTTCTTATAGACATTATATTGGAGACCCAGGATATCGTGGATATTATAATCCATAAATTGGTTTATGAGCTTTATAGACTCAGGAGTTGCGGCAAGTTTTTCGGCAGAATTTGAAAGCTTTTTTGATTATTTTGCAAGGCCAATTGTTGTTCATAAGGAGCCTATACAAGTAATAAATCAAGTACAACAAACAAATTTATATGGCTATAATAGTCAATCAAACGATACTAATTATACCTATATTCCTGTTACTGGGGTTTTTATGGCTAGAATATCTTACCAGAAGAATCAAGTCGAAGATCTGTTAGCCGATTTGAGGGTAAACATACCGCAAGGCAAAACTTCTATAATAGTAAAAGAAGCCGCTAAAGATTTTATATCAGAAGGCAAAACTATAAAAATAGAATTTGATGGAAAAACCTACAATTCTATTTCAACTTATGCAGTAAGAAAATATCTTAATAATACATATTATCAATACTTTTTGGAGGAAACAAAGTAATGGCTTCAAGGATAAATAAAGATTTATTAAGAAAAGAAACTTTAGCCGCTCAAACTGAAGCGATAAGAAAAGAAGCTTTTAATTTTGCTAATTCTATTTTAGAAGAGAAAAAGCAAATCTATCTAAATGAGATTGAAAATCATCCTGTTTCCGTAGAATTAAAAAACGGTTCTGAATCAGAAAATATTTCAAGAACATTAAATGGACAAGGAAACTTATTTAGTTTTATAGGTTTTGATCAAGGTAACGATCCTATTGGAGAAGTAGTTGGATACATAAAGACTAATACAGAGCTAAAAGAAATCTCTTCTAAAGATGGTATATTTAAATTTCAAGTTTTAACTCCATCCTTAGATGAATTAAAATCTATTACTCCTATGCCATTTGAAGGCGGAAATAGTTGGTTGAAAGGAATTGAAAGGGGAATATCTGGATTTAGTAATTATTTATTTGGATTAATATTTCCAAGAAGCCGATCTGGAACTGGTATACAAACAGAGAATCGTATTCGCCGTGGTAACTATAAACCTGTAAAATATTTTTCTTTTTTATATAATAAATTCATAGGGAGCTTCAAATAATGAAACCTCAATTAGATAATATAGTAATGAGCAGTATGTTATTTTGGTTTGATAATAAACTATTAACTAAAGGAGAAGCTTTTACTAATTACTCTAGTTATTTTTATCCATTAAATAATTTATATTATGGATATAATACCTATGGTGCACCATTTAAACAGTTAGTTATTGACGAGTCTATAAGCGGCGCGAATATTATTAGTGGGGTATATGTTAGCGGAGTATTTACTATGCCAGGGCAGGGAACTTTAAGTGGAATTAATGCTTCTCAAGGTCAACTATATTTCAGTAGCATCATACAGAATCCATCAACATCTATAAGTGGTAATTATGCGGTAAAAGATTTTAATATATTTTTAACGAGCGAAACCGAGGAGGATTTATTGTTCGAGACTCAATTTCAGATAAATCCAAAGACTTATCAGAATCCTACTGGTCTTCCTACTAACGCTGAAACATATCCAGCGGTATATCTAAAAAACCAAGGAAGCATTAATGAACCATTAGCTTTTGGAGGTTTAGATCAAACTATATATAGAATAAGGGCTATTGTTTTATCAGATGATATATTTAAATTAGATGCTGTAGCTAGTATATTTAGAGATACATCAAGGACATTAATGCCATTAATATATTCTAATGAAATGCCATTTAATTCACTCGGAAGTTGCACTGGAACGTGCTTTAATTATGTTGAAATAACTCAAAATAAGGTTGTAGATAAGGATTATCTTTTCATAGATGAAGTAAATATATCTAAAGTTGACAGCAGGCTTAGCAATACCTATAATAAGTTAAATCCTAATTTATTTACTGCGTTTATTGATTTTGAACTATCTTCTAATAGATATCCAAGATTATCATAAAAAAAGTGGAAAAAATAAAAAATATAGTGTAATAACAGTAAATGGAGAAACAATAATATGGCAAGAAATCGTATAATTTATCAATCTGAAGCTTTATATGCTGGTCCAGCACCAGCCACAGGTTTTCACTTAACTTCTGGAGCTAACACTCCTTGGGTCGGACCAACTGGAAATTCTTTAGTTAAACAACTTCAAAGAATTCAAACAGCCAATTATAGCTTTACAGTAAATCGCACAGACGTTAATCAATTTGGTCAATTAGCAGCTATTGATCGAGTAATATTGACCAATCCAACAGTTTCATTAGATTTTAGCTATCTTTTAGCAAATCTTGCTAATGAATCAGCTTTAGGATTTACATTAAATAAATCTGGCGATACAACAGAAGTTTCTGCAATATCTGGATTCCTAAATGGAACCCAAGACGAAAGAAATTATTTTATCCGTACTGTTCCAGAAGGTAATGATGCTGTAAATTATGATAGTACTACCGCCGCAGATAACGGAGTTATTGGAATCGGAAACGGTTTTATTAGCTCTTATTCTACAGAAGGTTCTGTAGGTAACTTCCCAACAACAACTATTAATGTTGAAGGACTAAATATGAATTTCCAAAAAGGAACAACTGGAAATTATATTCCTGCTATAAATCCTGCCGATGGAACTTCAGTATCAAATTATTATACTCTTCCAACCGCAGCAATGACTTCTTCTACTGGTTTAGCTAGTGGAGTAAGCGCATTGCGCCCAGGAGATATAACTATAACAATTCCTCAAACATCTGGTGGTGGAGTAAATACTACTACAATGAATGTTCAAAGCTATACATTAAGTTTTGATTTGGCTCGTACCCCAATTCAAAAACTTGGTAGTAAATTTGCATTCTCTAGACCAATTGATTTCCCATTAACTGTAACTCTAAGCGTTGATGCTCAAGTAACAGATCTTAATGAAGGAAGCATCAATGATCTAATTTGTAATGACACGAACACATATAATCCATCAATATCCATCAAAAATCCAGCCTGTGGAAATAATAATGTTGTGGCTAAATATACCCTTAAAGGTGCTAAACTTGATAGTCAAGAATATAGTTCAGATATTGGTAGTAATAAAACGGTTACTCTTACGTTTAGCGCACAAATCGGTGGACCTCAAGATACAGTTCGCGGATTATTCATCAGCGGTCAAGCCTAATAATTAAGAATAAATTATAAAGATAACCCCCGTTTCTACGGGGGTTATTTTTTGTGTAAATAGTATTAAGGTAAAGGTTGGTTAAAGGTATATGGAGCATAAAATTAAAGAAATAACTTTATTTCAAATAAAGCGAAAAATCATTAATACATATAAGAATTTCTTTTTTATTCTAGAAGATTTGTCAGATTCTGGATATAATATACCTGATGAAACTTATCAAAAAATACGCAAAAGAATACTTGATAATGCAAATGATGCAATAAGAGAAATAGAAGAACATTTCGAAACAATAGACGTAAATCTAAAATGAAAAAGAAAATAAATTTTTATCAATCTATCCCAATAGAGAAAATTATAGAGAATAATTTATCTCTACAGACTATTCAACGAACTTTAGTTAATGAATTTGGAGTTAAAAATCCAAATTATACAAATCTTACAAGTTTAAATTTTTTAAAATTTTATGATTCATGGAATGAGGAAAAAAGAAATAAATTTATTAAAACTATTGGTGGTGTTGTATACTTTTCTAAAGTAAAAAGATTCTTAGAAAATCTAGAAAGAAATAAATTATGAAAAAACTGTACGAATTCTCTTTAAATAAACAAATAGAAGTTAAAGAAACTAATGTAGAAAAGAATGAAAAGGGCGAAGAAATTCAAATCTCTAAAAATGTAAAAAAAGAAGTAGCAAAATACTTTTTGATAAAAAAACCCACAAGGAGTATGTTTGATGAAGCGGAATTATTCTATGGAGTTCGCTTGTCTGAAGGTATTAAAGCAGGTTTATTAACAAGAGCGCTATTAGCAAAAAGATTTACAAATGATGGTGGTATATTTAGTGAAATAGATAAAGAAGAATATACTCGTTTATATTTAAAACTATTTCAACTCCAAAATGATTTTCAAAGAATCTCAATAAAAGAAGATAAGACTCAAGAAGAAAAAGATGAATATGAATCTTTAATTAAAGAGATTACTCAAGTTAGAGAAAAAATTCAAGATTATGAATTTGCCCAAGCTAGTCTTTTTGATCAAACCGCAGAGAATAGAGCTAGAAATAAAACTATTATGTTCTGGGTATTAAATCTTTCTTACGAAAGACAAGAAGATGGTTCCTTAAAGGCTATTTTTGGGGACGGATCTTTTGAAGAAAAATTAAAAGAATATGATCGTCTTGAAGAAACAAGTGATTCATTTTTTGAAAAATTGTGCCAAAAATTAGTTTTATTAATTAGTTTCTGGTATATGGGTAGAGCTTCTACTCAAGAAGAATTTGAAAAATTATTTAATCTAGAAGAAACGAAGAGTGGAAAGCCAGAATAAAAATTTCTTAAGACTATATTTAGTAGATATTTTAAAAGGGTATTCTAAAGCTTTATTCAATAACCAATCCATATATATTAAACATATGGATTCATTATCATCTGGTGAAATTGACTTAAAAAAACAAGAATTTTATGATAAAGCTATTAGTAAAAAATTACCTTCATTAAAAGATCAGGAAGAATATATTTTAAAAGAGAATCTTTGGTCCGAAGAAAAAAATAAAGAAATAGAAAAAATAAAAGAATATCTTATTGGTCTTAAGAAGACTAAATCTAAATTATTTAGAAATGCAGATTTAGAAGTTATAAATAATCAGATTAAACAGGAAAGCACTAAACTTCTTAAGTTAAATTTAGAAAAAAAAGAATTAATAGGTTTTACTGCCGAAGATTATGCCAATAAAAAAATAAATGAATATTATATGTATATATCAATATATAAAGACGAAGAATTGAAGAAGAATTTCTTCTCTGAGTCTGAATTTGAAGAGCTAGAAAATCTAGATATTACAAATCTTGTAGAATTATATAATAATACGCTATCTAATTTTAATGAGAAAAATTTAAAAAAAATTTCTTTACTAAATAGTCATCTAACTTTATTTAATGCTTCCGATGATAACCCATATCATATGTATGGTAAAAGTATAATAAATCTAACATTTTATCAAATAGAGACGTTCTCTTACGCTAAATTCTTTAAGAATCAATTAAGTTATGCGAAACATAAACCTTCAGATGAATATTTTGAAGATCCAGATAAATTGATTGAATGGCTTGAAAGTAGTAAGAATGCTGAAGAATTACTAGAAAAAAGCAAAAATAAGGGTGATACTGTTGCGACTTCAATAGTAGGTGCATCTAAGGAAGATTTACAGAAAGCAGGTTTAGATCAGAAAACTAAAAATATTAGTTTAGATGAAGAAGCTAAGAAAAGGGGTGGCACATTAAATATGCAAGACCTTTTAAAATTACATGGAATTTAGGACAAAATAACCTTATCGAATAGAAAATTAAGTTATATTTCGTGTAATCTATAATAGGAAAGGTAAAAGGAATGGCTAGAACTACCGCTCAAATATCGGTTGGTGCAGATACAAGGCAATTAGAAAGAGATATTCAAAATGCATTATCTCGCGATTTTAAATTTAAAGGACTTAATGAAAAAGCATTTACTCAGCCATTAGGTCGTATAACAGGAGCTTCTAATGAATTTCAAAAATCATTAGATGCTTCAAATGCTCGTGTTATCGCATTCGGAGCAAGTGCTGGAGCAATTTTTGCAGTAGAAAGGGCTTTTATAGATTTAATTAAAAGTACTATAAATGTAGAGAAATCCCTTACAGATATTAATGTTATATTAAATACTACATCTAAAGGTCTACAGAAATTTGGAGGGGATTTATTCAATATTGCTAAGAGTACTGGTCAATCATTTGATGCAGTAGCTGGGGCGGCTACAGAATTAGCGCGTCAAGGTTTAGGAGTCGAAGAAACATTAAAAAGAACAAGAGATGCACTAATTCTAACTAGATTAAGTGGATTAGATACTGTTAGTTCCGTAGAAGCATTGACGGCTACAATTAACAGTTTTAGTAAAGCTGCGCTAGATTCAACACAGATTATTAATAAATTAGCGAATGTTGATGCAGCTTTTGCTGTTAGTTCTGGCGATTTAGCAAATGCAATACAACGAGTAGGTAGTTCTGCTCAAGATGCAGGGGTAAATTTTGATGAATTATTAGCTATCGTTACAAGCGTTCAACAAACAACTGCTAGAGGTGGTGCAGTTATTGGTAACTCATTAAAAACAATCTTTACAAGAATTCAAAGAACAGATGTACTCGATCAATTAGAAAATTTAGGGTTAAGGGTAAGAGATCTCGATGGCAGTACACGTCCAGCAATTTCTATTTTACAAGAATTAGCCTCAACATTCGATACATTATCTGATTCTCAAAGGTCTCAAGTAGCTGAGAGCGTTGGCGGTGTTTTCCAAATTAATATTTTAAAAGCAGCTTTAGGAGATTTAGGTAAAGAGTATTCTGTATATAATAATGCTTTAAATACTTCAAGAAGCGCAACTGATCAAGCTATAAAAAGAAACGAAGCTCTAAATGAGACGTTATCAGCTTTAGTTAATAGAACTTTAACAAACTTTACTCAACTTGGTGCAAAAATAGGTGCTGGCGCATTTCAACCTGCTTTAGAAAGTACTTTAAAAAATATAAATAATGTATTAGAAATAGTATCAAATCAAGATACAGAGAGCGTTGGTACAAAAATAGGACAAGGAATACTAGGAGGTTTATCTACATTTATATCTGGGCCAGGTCTACTTTTAGTTACAGCAGTAATAGGAAAATTATTCTTAGATTTAACAAAATTCGCAGCAACTTCTGCAAAAACTTTATTAGGAATAGGTAAACAAGCAGAGCAAAGAGCTCAAATTGAAGGCAAAATTTCATCAATCTTAGCTCAAGAGCCACAGCTTTTAGCTGCAATCAATGCAAAGCAAATTACTGTTCTAGATGTTGAAAATAAAATTTTAAATATTTTAAGAGAACAAAATTTATTGCGTCAACAAGCTGCTACATTATCATCTACAATTACAGGAGGATTATTAGGAAAAGGAGTTACTGTAAAAGGTGGGCAAATAACAACTAAGTCTAGTGGTTTTATACCTAATTTTGTAATGGATGAAATCTATGGAGCTCTCGCTGGAGGTTATAAGCCTGGTAAAATTAAAGAAATGAACATACCAGGAATGGGCAGAACAATTTATAATTCAGCAGAAAAAGTAAAAAGATTTCCTGGTTTTTCTCAGCCAGCAATCATGCCTCCTTCGAATAGTCGAGCAGGATCAAACTATAAAAATAATTTTTCTTCTATATATGGTTTTAATCCATATTCTAATCGAGGATTTATTCCTAATTTTGTCTCTACTGCCAGTTTGGTCAATCAAGGTTTCAAAAAAATAAGCAATGAGCAGGCAGAAGTCTTATCTAAAGATATAGAGTTTTCAAAATATATTAGAGGCAGTGCTACTAGTGGATTCTTCTTAGATTCATCTGTTGAAGATAGAGCTCTAAAAGCTTATAAATTAAAAACTGAATCTAGATTGCTTGGTAGAGGGCGAGGAGTATTAAGCGATGGAGATATAGAAAGGACTGGCGCAGTTTTAGTATACCCTTCATTTGGAGGAGGAGGACTTGGTTCAACATCTGCTAGAGCAAATAAATATGTAAGTCGAAATAGTGGTGAATCTCCATCTTTTCTATTTTCAACATTCGGATTTCCTGGTCAAACAGCTGGACTTGGAGAAGAATTATATAACGATATTCAAGGAAAATTAAAACAATCTGTATATAAATTTATAAATGACGCAGCATTAACGCCAAAAGATTTATTTGATGATGCAAGATTTGAGAATTATGTAAATACAAATGTTAATAGATCTACAATTGAATCTGCTCTTGGAGGTGTTTTTGAAGCAGGGTTAAAATCTGCTATTTTTAGCGCTGTTGATGATCCAAATGCTCCGCTAGATTTGTCTCAATCAGAATTAGCTAAACTTAGTCGAACATTTAAAGGAGCAAAAGGTTTAGGGAAATTTACAATTGGAGAAGTAAAAAATGCTTTAAACGATTCAAATGCAGAAAGTATGGCTAATAAAATCGCTTCTTCCAAGGGATATAAATTAAAAAGTGGAGTAAAAACAAAAGCCTCTGTAGGTTATATACCTAATTTTTCTGCTTTAGCTTCCTCTATAGGAAGAGAACTTGAAGCAGGTATTCCAGCGGAATCAATTAGAATTGGTAAAAGTAGACTATTAATGTCTAATAAAAATCCAATGGGACTTGGAGTTTACAACACAAAAGACGAACCAAGGGGTTTATCTCAAGGCATAAGCCGTTTTAGTTCTCTTCAAGATGCTAGACAAGCTGGGGCTTCTAATGGATTTATACCTAATTATGCAATATATACCGCTTCCCAAGCGGAGCAGGGTCCGATTTTAAGTCAAGGATCAAAAGAATTAGAAGTAGCAGTTAGTTCTTTAATTAAAAGTGTTTTAAACGGATCAAAGTCTTTTAGCGAAGCTAAACTCAATATTGATCAACTTTCTAGACAGTTTGATATTGCTGAACCTTCTTTATCAAGATTAAATAATTCTTTAAGACAGGCAGATTTAGTTAATAGAAGATTAGTAACAGAAACTGAAGCTTTAGTATCACAATCTGGAAGAATTTTTACTGGAAGAAGAGCTCTAGAACAATTAGAAAGAAGGGCTGCTCAAGGTGGTGTAGCGGGAGAATTAGCTAGAGGAGGACTTGAACAAGGTAGAGCCGCTAGATCGGCTGCTGCTTCTCGATTGCAAGGAATTGGTATAGGAGCGAGTATCGCAGTTCCAATAACTAGTCAAATTGCGCAGGAATTTTTTCCAGAGAATAAAGCCGTTAAATTTGGAACGACAGTTTTAGGGGATACTGCTGCATTTGCTGGAACTGGAGCTTTATTTGGTCCCTACGGGGCAGCAATAGGAGGATTAATTGGTGTTACAATTGGTTTAACTAAAGCGTTTAAAAATTTAAATGATAATGCAGAATTATTAGCTAGAAACTCTAGAGATTCTGCTAATCGTGTATCTAGATTTTCTGAAGATGTTCAATCATTTTTAATTTCTAGAGAAAAAGCTGCTGGTATTGAAAGTGGAAATATAACTGGAACACCTACAGATTTGGCTAAAATTGAATCTGAAAGAGACTCTGCTTTAGCAAGAATTTATAGCTCTGTAAGTCCAAAAGTTCAGAAAGCTTTAGAAGAAGCTTATATTAATTCAAATGAGCAAGGGTTACAAGCTGCACTTCAAGCTGCCCAAGATGAAATTGCTTCTGCAAACTTTGTTAATCAATTCATTGAGAGAGTAGATAAAGATTTAAAAAATGGAGCAAAAAATTTAGATCTTACAGATTTATTAAGACAATTTACTTCTATACGAACTACTAGTGGTAAATACATTGGAGATTTATTAATAGAACAAAAAAATTTATTTGGGTCATTTGATATTCTAGCAAATGCTTCTGAAAAATATTATAATTTAAATAATCAAGTCGCAGAATCTATTGAAGCTGCATCTGTTGCTGCGGATAGAGCTACAATGAGTATTAATGAATTTACCGATAATGATTTATTTGGTTTTAATACTAGGGGATTATTAAATTTTGGAGATAATCAACCAAGAGGATTTGGAACAACGCCTTATCCTTTTAATCCCAATAATCCTCCAAAAAATATATATGAATTAAATCCAGAAGAAAGACAACAAAGAGTCTATCAAATCGAAAAAGAAAGACTTGCTTACGAAAAAGATTTAGCATCTGCATTTGAAAATTCAACTCTTGAATTAAAATCTTTTGTGTTAAATTTAGGTAAAATTGGAGAACTTGAGCCAGAAAAAGCCAATTCACTAGCAAATGAATTGGATCGTTTACTCAAAGATGAGACTGTACCATTAACAGAGAAAATAAAAATATTACAAAAAGTATTTGGAGATGTTCAGAATGCAAGCGCTTTAGTAACGCAACAATTAAAAGAATTAAAAAAAGCAGAATTAAATTTAACAAATTTCGCTACAAGATTTAATCAGCTATTTTCTCCAGATGAATCTATTAAAAATTTTGCATTAGAAAATATTCAATCTTCTGATTTTAATAATTTATATCAAGAATATATGAGAGGAAGACCAGATCTTCAGCCAGGTCAAATTTTAAAAGATTTATATGCTGGAAATGTTGGCGCAGTTGGCGCAGCGACTTTGGATGAGAAGAAAAGACTTCAAGGTGACAAGGAAAGGGAAGCAGCTTTTAAAGCTTTTGCTAGTACTGTAGCTAAAGGTGGGAGCGTAGATCTTGCATTTGCTAATTTACAAATTAATTTGCAAAATAGTGCTAATTCAGCAGCAATGACTACTAAGAATGCAGTTGATCTAGGAAGTTCTATTGGAGATGCTGCATTAAGAACAGAAGTTTTAAATATATATACGGCAAGAGAATCCGAATTGAAAAAAGAACTTGGAGATAATATTATAAAATTAAATTATGCAACATCTGCGGCAGTTGATAGTCTTAAAGCTATTGCTGGGTTTAAAGAAGGTACTTTATTTGCTGATGAATATAAACAATTACAAAATGCAGCACGCGAGAAGAAGATTAGAAGTGGTCAAGGTAGCGTCACTGATATATTTGGAGCTTTTAGTGATGAAATGACATATGGTACTCAAGATGCATTTAGGGATTTAAATAATATTGCTTCTGATACAGCTCGAACAATGAAATCTCAGTTTAATGAAGCATTCCAATCTATTATAGATGGAACTCAAAATGTTGGAGACGCATTCCAAAGCATGGCCTTAAATGTTAGCAGAAGAATTCAGCAATTAGCTTTAGAGATGACGACTAATGCAATAACTAATTCTTTATTTAGTAGTATCGGTGGAATCCCAAGCTTTTTCAAAAATCCTTTAGGTGGCGCTGGAGGTGGTTATGTAACTAGCAATAGAATACAAAGATTTTCAAATGGAGGAAAAGTATTAGGCGGTTCAGGAACAAAAGACGATGTACCAGCGATGTTGAGTCAAGGCGAGTATGTTATTAAAAAATCTTCAGTCCGAAAATATGGGGAAAATTTCTTACATGCATTAAATCAAGGTGGTGGAATAAAGATGGCTAATGGTGGAGAATTTGATCCAGAAACAGGAATAGATCGTGACTTTTATCCTTCTATGGGTGGCGGTGGAGGAAGGTCTTTTGATTTAAGCGAAAGCAAGACGACTAAGAATATTTCCCAACAATTAGATATTCCTGCTGTAGATGAATCTAAATTAAGCCAACAAGAACAAGTGCTTGCTCAAATGTTGAGAGACTCTACAAAAGAAGGAGATGGAAGAGTAATAGATTTAAATACAAAGAATAAATTAGAAAGCGCCTTAAAAGCAATAGAAGAATATAAAGATATAAATATTACTAGCCAATATTCTGATTTTGTATCCTCTGTTGGAGAATTTAGAGCGAATCTAGCTGGATTTTACAGATATGATAATCCAGGATTTCCAAGCGCTGGAGAATACGTACTTGATCCTTTATTATCAAGCTATGCTATTTTAAATGAAAATGATCCACAAAATAGATCTGCAATAGAAAAAAGAGAAGCTTTAATTAGTTATCTTGCTGAAGGATTATCATTATATGAAAGCAATAAACAGGCGATACTTGATACTATAGAAAGAAATCGCCAAGAAAGAATAAGGGTAGATGAAATTAATAGACAAAATAGAGAGAATTTTCGTAATCAACAACAAAACACTTTATTAGGTGGTCTTTTAGGAGCAGCTGGCTCAATTGGCGCTGGAGCTTTTCAAAAATACGGAGCACCAAAAATTAGAGAAGGTCTCTATAGCTTATTTGGATCTAATCAGGTTAGAAGAGCAACCCCAGCAAATCGAAGTGCGACAGGTGATTTTGATCCTTATAAATATGCTAAATATGTTAAAGATGGAGGATTTATTAAATTCGCAGAAGGTGGGCCTAGTGGTAAGGATGATATTCCAGCAATGTTAATGGGTGGAGAATATGTTATAAGGAAAGACGCAGTTAATACTTACGGTAAAAAATTCTTTGAAAACTTAAATAATGGCAAGATAAGAAAATTTGCTGATGGTGGATATGTAGCAAATGATGGCACTAACATGGACATTAAAGATAATTCACGAGCAACAAATATTGAGCCTTCACTTGTTAATAATATATCTATCTCTGTTAATCTGGGAGATAGTTCGGCAACCGCAACTAATATGGACAATAATAATCAAGAAACTTCTTCCTCAGATTATGCCACAAAAGCGAAAGAGTTATCTAATAAGATAAGAAACGAAGTTATAAAAGTAATAACTGAGCAGCAAAGACCAGGTGGATTATTGAGGAAGTAACTTTAAACTAAAATTAATTAGTTTTGAATCTTGTATAATTCTATTTGCATCTTGTGGATTACTAGTTAAATAATCTTGGGTTAATTTATTGTCATATTCATAATAGAATAAAAAGGTTGCATAAGTATTTTCACTAAATGATTTATAATATTTCTGTAAGAAATATAAATTTTGGCTTATATTTTCTATGTATATTGAATTATAGTTAGGGAATAAAGTGACAAATTCAATATAAATTCTTGTAATAGACTCTGTTTTTTCTATCTTTAAGATCGAAGCATTTCTTATATTTGAATATTTAAAATATGGTAGATCTGAATTTATATCTTTATATATAAATTGATTGTTTTCATTCTTTATAAAAAACCCTAATAAATTATTAGGTATATTTTCAGAATTTTTGTAATCATTAGCCGTAGAATCTTCAATGCTAAGTATCTTGGATAACGAAAATGTAAAATTGTCTGATTCTTTATTAGAGATTGGGAAATAGTTCTTAAAGTTACATCCAAAAACATCAACTTCTTCTGTAGGCCAAGAAATATTAGATAAACTTTCAGAATTAAATAGATATAATGGTGCTTGAAAATAAGAAATAGTCTGATTTATAAGATTTTCTTTATAGACCATTCCTATATTATAAGTTTGATCTTTAAAATATTCTTTTTAAAATCTTGAAACTCTATATCAGACATTTTATCTTTAAAAAAATCTAAAATTTTAGATTGAGATTCATTAAAATAAAATATATCTAATTTTAGAAAATTGCTTTCAATAATTGAATTATCATTAAATGGAGTCGTTAGAATTTTTATTTCTTCGGATGTATTAAGCCATTTATCATGTATATTATTTATATAAATTGTATTTAACTGTTTATTTGTCTTTAAATCATAAGGAATAATATAGAGTCCATTAGATTTTGAATTGAAATATTCTTTTTTATTTATCTTAAATTTTAATGATAAATCATCAGAATTTTTATAGATATTTAAGAAAATTTTATTAAAATCTTCTATTTTAAAAATATCATATTCTATATCTAATTTTTTATAAATATCAAAATTATCATATTTAATTTCAAAAGAAAGTGATTTAAAAAATCCTTTTTTATTATATAATTTTAAAAAGTGATTATAATTATCTTCTAATGTATATATAAAATTCTGAGGCAGTATCTTTTTTACTTCTGTAATCTCATATAATCCGCGAGTATTTCCCGAAGCATATTCATACAAAACTGGTCTATTTCCATCAAAATATTCATTTAAGCTATCTGCATCTATGATAAATTCATTATTGATAGATAATACTTGATTTTTTCTGTCCAGCATAATACCATCTGGATTAATAATAGAAACATTAAAAGATAACATGTTGAAAAAATCTAATTCTTTACTAATATATGCTGGAATATTAGGATATATATTCCATTTAATTTCTATATCTTTTGAGAATATCTTATTCATAATTATATATTATCTGGTAAATTATTACCACCAACAATATTAAATCCAGAAGCTAATACAGTAGCTAATGGAGCTTGAGAACTTAGTGTTATTGTTCCGCTTACAAATGGAGATTTTTCTCCATATGCATTTACTGCTTCTAAACCTATATACCAAGTACCAATGCCTGTTGGCGTGAAAAATGGTGGAGTATTTCCAGAAATGCTAGCTATAGGTAATACTAAAGTTTGGCCTCTTAGATTCGCGGATTGAACATCAAATAAGTCTCCTGCTTGAATTGGGGTATTAAAATTAGATCCTAATCTTCTATATATATTATAAAATGAAACTACGCCAGAATTTGAAGGAGGAGTTATTGAATAAGCTACAGAATTAACTCCAGTTTTATCAATTGTATAAGCTGGCGAACTTCCATTTGGCCCATAATTTCCAGCTGGATCTCTATATAAAATAGAAAGAGAAAGAGATGGCGAATCTGGAGCAGGTATTTTAGTAGGAACAGAAATTAAAGATTCGCCAGTAACAATATCTGTATATTTCTGTGGAGTATACTCAAGCGCTGTTACGGAATATATCGAATCTTCTTTATGCCTTACATCTACTATTCTATAAGGTTTTATATCATTTAGGTAACCCTCTAAGTACCAACCAGGATAAAGTAAATTTTGATCTTTTTGACTATTTATATTATATCTATTATTCAATCCTAAATTACTTCCAGAATAAATTGCCGCATTATAGTCTATGGTCCAGACTGTATTATTTGGAAGAATATAATCTGTGCTATTAAGACCAGAAGGAAATGTTATTCTTAAAAATCCTGTATAATTACCAGTGCCTTGAGAAGCGTAATTTTTTGGGTCTGTTATTGTTAATTTTTGAATTTGCGATCTTCTTATAAAATTAGAATTAATTCCTGAAATTCCGCTAGAACTGGTAGAATTTGGAAATCCAGTTATATATAAATCTCCCAAATAAGTTCCAAAATTTAAATTATATGTTGGTGTTAAAAAATTAATAGAAATTGGATTCACAACTCCAGTAAAAGCAAATAAATTTGAATTATTATACGGTACGTCTAGTATTGCTTCACTACTATTAAACGTTAAAGTCCTACCTGCGAAGACCCTATTCTTTCTATTTTCATCATATAGATCTATGATATCTCCTGGTCTTAGAAAATTTCCATCTAAACCAACATCAAAGTTTACCGTTTCTGTTTCTAGATTTTCACTAGTCAAATACCATTTTCCTAATCTTCTCGCTTGACTTCTTTTTGTGCATCCAAATGCTGTAACTTCTACTTCTCTAATGCCATATTTTAATACGCTATTTCTATCTTCTACATATTCAACTGCAGGTAAATAATTATTATATTCATCATTAAATCTAACAAGGGCAACAGATCTGCGCACTCTTTTTGAGCTATTTGAATATCTAAATTCACCATTAACAACATTACTTGAGTTAAAAGTATAAATTGGATCTTTTGGGCGATCTTGACTAACGAAAATTAAACCAGCATTATAATAAACTAAACCATTAAAAATAGAAGCCATATCATTTAATACTTTATAGGCTTCTTCTCTAGCTGTCATAAGTAAATTACATGTAAATCTAGGCTCTAATCCTCCATATCCATCTGGAACTAATTGATCACAATATTGAGAAATTTCATATAGAGACCATTTATCAACCAAAGCACTATTTATATATTTTCCTAATCCAAATCTATTGCTCGTTACTATATCATAAAAACACCAGGCTGGATTATCTGTCCAGGCTAATTTAAATTGTCCATTCCATGCCCCACTATATGTTTTGCCTATTGGATCATAATTTATTGGGACTTTAACTTTTAAAAGCCGTACTTTATATTTTCTAGTTGGAATTTCAGAGAAATACTTTGAATTAAATACATTATACATCATTGCTGAGTTTGGATATGTAAATCTATTCGCGTATACTTCTGTAATACTATTAACGAAAGTCGCATTTGATCTTGCGCTTTGAGAAAATTCTTCTGTAATTTTCTGTACTTCAATTGCCCAACCAATTTGATCTGGTAAAACTTCAACTAAAAATCCATTATCTGCATAAGGCCTTAGCCAAAAAGTATAATGCATCAAAGCTGGTTGAGTAATTTTTCCTTTTATAAGAAAGCTATCGCTTGCCCATTTTTCTGGATTTGATTGAATATATCTTGTAGTAGCTAAAGATTCTCTTCTATCAGAAAATACTCTATATAATTTAACACCCATTTTTATTTGGTCTCTTAGTGATGTACCAGCGTATTCTCCAGAAACAATATTTGAATATAAAGCATTAACATTATAAATAATTTTAATTGCGTCCGCGTCTGTATTATATACATAATATTTTTTCTGAGGTATTAAACCTGAGACAATACCACTATAGAAAAATGGTCCATATAATCTTTCATTTACTTGAGTAGTATTTGCGGTCAATACTGGAACTTTATTTTTATCAACTTGGTAACCATCGTAATGAAATCTATCTTCGTATAGATAAACATATGGTTGAGAAACGGTATGTATATTTGTTGATCCATAATCAAATTTATAGTTTGTATATCTAAAATTTAAAAGTCCGTCATTTGTAGCTACTGGGGTATCATTCCAATATATTGATCTAGCTTCTGGTGGAATAGTTATACTAGGATCCAATATAGATGAAACTACTCCTGCATTCTGTGAAGTAAATGGGTTAAAAGTATAAGATGTATAACCAATATCTCCAGCAGATTTACCACTTACATTATATGTATATAATCCTGTTACAAGCCCTTCAATTGGTCCTTCGGATATTAAATCTAAAATGTGAACATTTTGAGATGTAGATATTGAGACATCATAGTATCCTGATTCTGATGGACGAACATTATAAAATTCTCTATATCCAACTCTATTTGGAATAGTATATAATGTTCTTAAACTAGGCGCACCCGTATGATAAAGTCTTTGAAAATCTGGATCTGGTGGAACAGTCCAAAATCTTCCAACTTCATCTGTAACTACTCCTACTCCTCTTCGAGTATCCCAATGTATTCTAGTATTTCCTGTTTGGAAAAATATATTATTTGGCCAAATATTTGATGTACCACTTCCATTCCACATTGAGCCAGTTAAATCTATAATTGGTGATCTTGGTCCTACTATACCACTCCATGCATAAGATAAAGTAGTATTAAAAGCATTAGCTCCCCACCAATCATAACCACTAAAAATTAGAGTATGACCTCCACCAAAATGCCTTGCTGCATATGAATCTGGAATATCAGAATTACCCCACATGATTCCCATATTACTGACATAATCTATGCCTTCATACCCCTCACTAAAAAGATTTGGATTTCCAGGCATAAATTAAACGTTATATCCTGCTTTTTGACTAATAAGCATCATTTGCTCATTAAATGGATATTGATAACCTTGATTTGTATCTTGTAGATATCTAACATCCGTCGGATCAGTATATACACTCCTCCTATTTGTAAGATAAAGATTTTCATAAAAGACATTAACAGCATTACTTCCAACCATCAATTGCCCATAACCTACTGGAACTGGACCACCTTCTCCAACAATATTTACTGGGCCATTAAACAGGTAAGATTGTGGACCTCCATTTTGCCCGATTGCTCCTTGAGTTTGAGTTGTGGCCTGTTGAGCTTGATAAGGTATATTTGGTGGAGGTTTAGCTAATAATGAGGTTACGCCAGCGCTTATTAGGCCTACTCCTGCAGTTACTAAGTATGGAGAAAAATCATTGTCTAACCAAACTCCCGCGCCGATACTAGCTGCACCACCCACTATTCCTAAAACTGGAGAAGCCCACCTCTCTGCCCAACTTGGTAATGTTATAGATCCTTCTATATCTGGAATAACATCTATAGATTTTAATTGATTATTAAAAATAAAAAATATCTCGGAAGATTTAATATTTTTTTGATTACTAAGATCAATTGGTTTTTTATTTATAAAGATAGACAAAGAATATTGAGAGCCTTGATTAAACATCCATTTTTTTAATTTTCTAGTATTAGCCTCAATTGCCCGAAATGCTTCCTGTACGCTTTTGACATCTAGATCCCATTCAGGACCTATGTCTTCACCTAATTTTCCATGTAAAGTTACTTTTACCATATTAATTATTAACCCTAAATGCTAAGACTGTCTTTTTTTTCCATCCACTAGAATAATCTTCTATTCTAGAAAAGCGATCTGGTGTATGATGAAGCACTTTATCATCTCCCATATAAATTGAAAAATGACAAGCTTTATTTAGATGGTTTTTCATTAAGAATATATCATTTTTTTTAATATTTTCTAAATCATTTATCTTTTCTAATTTTTTAGATTCAAGAAAAACCTTTTCTACGAGATTCGTTACATCTGCATGCATATATCCATTTTTCTCAAAGAAATCATATAGTGAATCAACATTTATAGAAAGATTAAATTCATTTTTTAAGAAATCTAAAATTAAAGTCATACAATCATATTTTTTATATTCATAAATTCTTCCAATATATTTTTTAGAAAAACTATTTGCTTCATATGTTTTAAATATATCAGTATTTACTACATGTAATAGATAATTAATTCCTATTCCATCGGAACTTAAAATATCTTTTCCAGAAAATTCTGTATACTTTTCATCGCAATGACTATGATATATATATAATATATTATATTGATTTTTTATATTTAGATAATCAGAGATTTTTATTTTAAAGTCTCTAGTTGGTATTTTAGCTATATTATCTGATTTAATGCAATAGAAGTCATTTTCTTTTTCTACTATAAAACCACAACATTCTTTAGGAAATTCTTCTAAAGCATGATTTTTAATAAATTTTTTAATTTTATTAAGTTTCATTGTAATTTTTCTACTCCTGGAAATCCTCCGAATGGAATAAATCCATTTAGATATTCTCCACTAATATCTTTTGGTAATCCATGTGCATAATTACTATTTGGGTCATGAACATCAGGTCTTCTTGGCCAACCATCATTTATTCCAGTCCTATACCAAGGAGGAGTAATTAGTCTTCTAATATTTGTATTTGAATTAAGTCCTCCAGTACCCGTAATTTGATACCTACGTATAAAACCATCTTGATCCCAACCTTCTCTTGTAGTTGGCCATAAGACTGGTCTGAAATAAGGATTCTTTAGCCATCTAAGATTACAACCATATATTGTTTTACTACAATTATCTGAACCCCAATAATTTCTATTTGGTGGATTATTAAAAACATCAGATGTATGACCAGTAATTGAAACAAAGTAGTATTTTATTCCTTCTTTTTCTAAATATACATAATCTCCTTTTTCATACGCAATACCCGTGTTCCATAATCCTTCGTCTCCGACCCTATACTGACCACTAAAATTTAATTCGGAGATTTGCGTGCCAGCAGAAGAATTAGTCGTTATTAATCTCCACCCAGTATGTATTCCTCTAGATGGAAAATCAAGTTGATATGTTCCTGATGCACTACCATTTAATGGCCATGTTAAATCTAAACCACTAACATTTCTAACTGTATTCCATGATCCATTATTCATTGAAAATTGAACTTGATAATTATTATTAATAGTCGTAATTGATGTCAATCTAATTCTTGTAATTTCGGCTCCAGTATTTAGATTTAATTGTACAACTCCAATTGAAGCCTGAGAAGTAATTCCTGCAACTGCTCCGTTTCCATCATTCAAAATTGTTGCTGCAGCTAAATCTGTTCCAGCTCCACCACGAGTATAATTTGTAAAAGTCCATTGACTTAAATTTCCATAATTACCAGTACCAACTCTTTTATAATCTAGTCCGCTAAACCTTGCTGCTTCAGAATTTCCAGTAAATATTGTTCCAATAAATAATTCATCATTATCTGTTGCAACTGGTGGTGCTTCTAATGGTAACGTAATATTAATATCTGGATTAACCACTTGTCCATATATTCCGCTGTGAATATAAGTTTTTCTTTTTTCATATTCATATAAACAACCTTCACCTCTATATTGATAGGGGCATCTTGTTCCTAAAATCATTCTTCCAGGTAGATTTACATTTTCTACATCTAATATAGAAGACAATGTAAATTCTAATTTTGATCTTGTTTCTAAATTTTTTCTATCAATATAATATATATCTCTTGGTAATTCTATTTCTACAATTGAAGGATCGGTATTGTAAGGATTTATATTATTTGAAAAATTACTAGATCTTAGATATTTTAAGAAACTTCTTATTCTAGTAAATTTACAGCCTACAATATCACCTAATGATTCTACTTGCATTCTAATATATTTATAAAATGAATTATTAGATAAATCTGGCGAAAAATTAGAAAAAGAAACCATGGGTGTCGGTAATGTAGTAGAAGAGGTTAGGTCAAATCCTTCTGCGTATATAGGAAATGGATAATAATAATTACCTTGCCAATTTATTGTCCCATAAGGATTAGATGAAATGTTAAATAAATTGTAATCATTATATATTCTTAGAATACCATTTACAATGGGCTGATCTGATTGAGCATAATTTGCCTTGGGATAGATTTCGTTAAGATCTATTTCGTAGAAAGAGATTGGAGTACTTGGTTCTAATTTGGATAGTTCTGCATTTAAAGATTTATATCCACTTACAATTTCATTAAATACTTCTTGTTGAGTTGGCATTATGCAGAGACCTCTTGAAGTTTAACTTTTATTGAATAATTATTATATGAATTATATGTAACTGACCAATTTGGTGATATAAATTTAGTGGAAAAAGTAGATTTCCTAAATATTGTTGGAACATTATATATAAAAGCTTCTTTTGCAGATCTAGCATTTAAAAAATGAAGTAGAGAGACAGATTCAAACTCAGTTCTATTATCAAATTGCGCTTCAAATTCAGATAGATTAGGGTTAATTGTTTGATTAATTCTTTGCTGATATCCATTACCAAATTGAATAACATTTGTATATGGATTAATATTCAATGTACTTGTATAGGATGGTTTCCAGAAGAAATTAGGCATTAGCGTTCCATTAATATTTATATATCCATCCCATTGAGTTTGAAGATTGGCCAGCGAAGTTGGATTATTTCCTGCTCCACTATTATTATTTATAATAGAATAATAATATCTAGAATCTGATCCAGAAACTATATTGTATTTAATATAGTTAACAGCGCTAGACCAGCCAGAAACTGTATCGTATATACTTGCCATGACCTTATACCTTTTAAATAATTACACTTGTTTTAATGGTGTAATTATATTAAATGCCTATCTTTTCTTCTAAACAAAATCAAAATATTTATCTAAATAACCAGTTTGTATCTGGAGTTCAATCTTTTGGTGTATCATATGATACCAATATATTTCCATCTTTAGCTTTAGAGGATACAGGATTCAATTATTTAGTAACCGATCAAAATAAATCTTCATTATCTATTGAATACATTCCTTCTAATATTGATCCCTTACTTTCTTTTACGGGAGAAGCTCCTATAAGTGGTACTTTTGGATATGCAAATAAATATGTAAATTTTACGAGCGGATATTTAACTAGATATAATATAAAGAGTTCTATAGAGAATCCAGTGGTATGTCGAGCAAATATAGATGTCTATGGAGCTTTTGCAGAGAATACTGGTATTAGTGTAAATGCGCCTTTAAATTATAATATAGATCCTTATGATATATGTTATACTGAAATAATATTCAATGAGGCAACATCGAATCGATTAAGCTCTTTTGAGATGACGATATCAACAGATCGTATACCTCAATATGATATTGGAGAGTATTATCCTAATCAAGTATTAGTAAGCTATCCAATAAAAATTAATTTTTCTTTTGATTTAGATATAGATAACTTTATGATGTCTAATATGCGATCTTTTTTGCTAAACGGACAGATACAATCTATGCAGGTAAATTTTAAAAAATATTCTACTCTAGAAAATATTTTATCTTTTACATTTAATAATATTATTAAAAATAATGAGGATTTAAATTTAAATGTTAGTGAAAATGGTAAGGTTTCTATAAACTTTTCAACTTATATTTTAAGTTAAGATTTCTTAATTCTTTCAATAAGTTCAAAAATTTTTGCTTTTGGAATATCGGATAATTCATTTATACCTTCTGCATTTTCGAAATTTTCTTTAATTAATTTCTTTTTTAGCTGCTCGAAGGAAATAGATTTATGTTTCATTACTTTATCAAGTAATGTGTGTGGAGATGTAGGATTGTCTTGATTTGCTGAAGAATCTTCTAGTAGCTTTACATCTCCAAGTTCCTCTTGAGATACAATATTAATCTTAAGAAAATTACGGACACATCTTACAAAAGCCCTATTTTCTGCGATTGCAGCCAAAAAGAAACGAGCAAAAGACTTTGTATTATTACTTGTAGCATCCGCAAGCGCTTCAAATTCTATAGCTCGATTATCTGTTTCGTAATTTGGAATCCATTTAATCTTACATGAAGTAGCGAAATAGTTTTCTGAAGCTGAAATAACTTTATACTCAACGCTTGTATATCCACGTATTTGAGCGAGCTCTTTAATTCCTCCAAGTAAAATTAATAGATCTTTATCTTCTAATTTAGATACGTCCGTCTCTTGTGTCTTTTGACGATTTGGAACTAGGTACTCTGTCTTTACCATTTTTCGCCAATTAATTGTACCATCTTCATTATAGATATAATTTACGTTTGAATTTTCTAAAAGACCATATTTGTTTCTTGAAATAATATTTGGTGGAATTTGAGTTATTGATTCGACTGCATCAATTGAATTAATTTCAATTTTTTGAGAAATGAAATTTGAAAGTTCTGAGCTACCAATAGAAATTGTATTCTCTTCTTTCTTGTTTTTTGGATTCATTTATATATGATATCCGAAATTATTATATTAGTCAATGCTAAAAATATAAAAATTTTCCAATTCTTTATAAAGATCGTCTTTATTATCAAAATCAAAATATTCATGGAGGGATTCTTTATAATGTATATTTGATTTAAAGCTTCCAAAAGATGGGTACATTTTACCCTGACTTAGGAGAAGCTTACTTGATTTAAACTTAAGATTATCTTTATAGAATGATTTTATTGTATCTTTGTTTTTTTCTAAATTCTTAATTATAATGTTAGAGAAATCCATTGTATCAATTTTAAATTTTTCAATCTTTTCTTCTGATATAAAAGATATAATGGAGAATTTTATTCCATTTGCTTTTAAATTCTTTATAAATTTAATATCAAAATTTGATTCACTATCTATGATAAAGAAAATATTTAATATATTCTTCTTAAATTTAATTAGTTGATTTATATTAATAGCTTTATTTGTTAATATATTGCTTTGATATACGCTAAGAATATTAAATAAAAATTGTTCGTCAAAATGATAATCCATTCTTATATTAGCAATATTTATATTAAAAGAAGACAAGTTTGGAACATGATCTGGTATTATCTCAATAGATCTTAAATGACTTGATTCACCATTATAAATTGTTTTATTAGTAATTTTTTCATTTATATTTAATTTTTTTAAAACTGCGTTAACTATAGATTCTGGTTTTATGGTATTTATTGTTTTTGGATTTTCTATAGCTGCGTATGAAGGCTTTTTATCTTTTAGATCTGCAAATAAAATCTCGTAATCATTTGAATCTGACCAATATGGTTTAGATTGATTTGGATACATGTTGCAATATAATCCAACTATTTTTTTATCATAAGCAGAAGCTAAATGAATTGGAAGGCTATCTATTCCTAGATGCAAAAGCGAATTCTTTATTATATAAGCTAAATTATTCAAGTTAGTCTGACCGTTTATTGAATAACAGAAGGGGATAAGATTATCCTCTTTATTTCCAATTTGAACAATTTTAATATTATGCTTATTTAGGATCGGATAAAGATTAGTAGTTACTTCCTCCCAATAATCATATTCTCTGGAATGGAATTTTCCTTTTGGATGTAGGGTTATATACTTTTCAAATGGTAATGGAAAAAATTCTTCATTTATAAATGGCTTGGATATAGATACCCCACAATTTAATGCGTATTGTTCTAATATATGCATATATTTATATTAAAAATTTTTAATTTTAAATTCTATTTTATCTTTGCCATTATGCAAATAATTTAAAATTCTCTGTGTTCCTATGTGAGGTAGGAATGCTATTTCAAAAAAACCTTTATGGTCGCCAGCTCCTTCTAACCACATTAAATTGTCCATTTGAGGAATGTATGGTATAGTTTTATGAATATATTTATTTCCATTTAAAATTGAAAAATATTCTGGTTTTGTAGCAAAGTATATATTATATTCTGGATATATATTTTTTATGGATGGCAATAGGCTAGTGATCATGAAAACATCTCCAGCGCTTTCTGGCATAACAACTAAGATTCTTTTACCATTATCATCTTTATCTAAGATTTCTTCGAATGGGATTTGTTTATTTTTATTTAAATCTTCTGAGGCGACTTTCCTAAAGTAAGTTTCTATTTCATTCCTAGGCATTCCTTTGGAAATTTGATCCATCCAGTATATAAATCCAGAGTCTTTTTCATTTATATTCTTAAGACATAAAACATTATGATATAAGTATAATATCCATTCTTTATTATCTTTTATATCTGGAATTACTACATTAGGATTTCTTTCGATATGACTTTGAGATAAATCAAGATCTACATATTCACAATTATCGATGAAATTTGATATAAATGATCCTACAGATTCTACTGAGAAATTTTTTATAGTCCAATCTCTAGCATTCTTACCCATTTCAATCTTTTCCGTTTTAGACATCTTATATACTTTATTTAAGTTTTTTGCTATAGATTTTGGACAGGTTGAAGCTTTTCTAAATTCTGTTCCATGCTCTCTATATTCTGACCATTCTAATGGAATAGAATACGCGTCTTTTTCACACATTTCTTCGCCACAAGAATAATTTGTAACTAAAGTAATGAGTTCTGTTAATTTAGCTTCTTGAATAGGAATTTCTTGACCACCACTAGTAAATGGATGGCAATAAACATCCATAAGGTTATATACTTCATTAAGTTGTTCTTCTGATACTCCGATGCTAACGTTTGTGGTTGTTTGACTCTTTTCTGCTCCGCAGTATTTACAATTTAGATCCTGTCCAGCAAAATTCTTAATTTCATATTCGCCACAATTTCTACATACGTAAGTTGTTAAAACTTCTTGAATATTTACTCCAAGTTCACTACAAAGCTTTGGAATATTCCAGCCTTCTCCCCAGTGAGTATGCAAAAGTAAAAAAGTATTTTTTATATTTGGATTTTCCTTTTTCCATAAAGCGTATCCCTCTAATAAATTAGGAACGCTTTTCCTTAATTGATTTCTAAATACATACCCAATTATGAATGCATCTTGAGGCAAGTTATATTTATTTCTTAGCTTTTTTCTATCAAAATCTGATAGTTTATAAAAATCTTTAGTTTCTAGACATCCATGAACAGTTTTGACATGACCAAATCCCATATTATTTAGAGCTTTAGTTGCGAAATTACTCCATATCCAATAATTTTTAACTTTAGGAGCGCATGATATCGCAGAATCTAATATAGGCAAAGAATCTAACGTAGTCCAAATAACTGAGTTTATTTTATTAAACCAAGGTTTATCTATTGCAAAATCAACCCCCCAAATATCTTGGATCGCAATGTATATATCTGGCTTTTCTTGTTCAATTATTCTATCTAAAAAGTGCGCGCCATAACTAGCCATTCTAGCTAGATTAGGATCTCTATTTAATAATTCCAATTCTTGTTGTGTGTCTGGTAGTGACCCAAAGGATTTCCATGGAGTTCTTTTTAATTCTGGATGACTCCATGGCATACCACAGCAGTAATGTGTGATATCATATTTATTTAAATTATATAGATATTTTAATAATGCTTTCGCATTTCTACCGAAGCCTGTTTTCGCTAAGGCAAAATCTGTTTGTATTAAAACTTTTTTCTTTTTCACCAAATTTCGCCATCTCCATCTTCTTGATTAGATTCGGTTGGAGGTTTAGCTTCAATCTTTCTATTTTTTAATTTTTTAATATTTTCTATTTCTTGTTGATGAAATATATTATTCAATGCAAATTTTAAAAATTCTCTTATAAGAGTAGCCTCATTAAAATAAAATCCAATTAAATAAGATTGTTTATTTTCGCTATTTTGCTTATCCTCTTTATTTACAGAGTATGAATATCCCACTTGCTTTTCTTCTTTAATATAAGGACAGAATTTTATTCTAGTTGTTTGTTTTTCTGAAGTGTGGTATGCCGAAAATTCGACATTCCTCTCTATTGCGTCTAATATACCAGCGGCTTCTGTTAAAGAAAATTTAATTTTTACGCTTTTATTTGGATTATTTTGATTTTCTGAAAATGAACCTATCTTTTTTACTTCGTTCCATGAAGATTGTTTTATTAAAGATCCCCATATTGAGGCATCCTTTGCATTTACCGTGAAACTGCAAGCAGTTCCAGTATTTTTACTATTTGGTTTATAAAATGAAATCATATAGCTTATATTATATTAAGTATGAATAAATGTCAACTATTTTTATCATTTTTCTTTAAATCATTTAATTTCATATAAATATCTTGATCTTGTATAGCTATTAGATCTGCAAATATACAATCATCTTTCTTTAATCCTTTAACAATAACTATATTACCTTTTTCAAAAGATTTATTATTTAATAATTTATTATTTTCAATATTATCATTAAATATTAATGCTGTAGCTATCCCAGTTTCGTCTGATATTTTTAATCTTAGATATCTTGTTTTCTTCTGATTTTTAGATATTCCAGAATATACATCGTCAATTTGTCCAACAAATACTACTTTAGAGTTAATTGGTTCATCTGCAATATCTGATATATATTTTAAATTTTCTCTTTTTTCAGTAAATATTTCTTTTAGATTTTTATTGTAGGTATATCCAAGAAGTTTCTTCTCATAATACCAATTCGCAAATGTTTCACTTTTACTGTTTTGGTTATAAATTTTTAAATAAGGCTCATATTTTGATTTGATTGTATCTAGCCTTGTATTTTTGATAACAATATTATTTTTTTCATCAGTAAACTTATTTAAATGTTTAATAATCCTAATTAAATCATATTCAAATTTTTCAGCAAATGATATGGCATATTTCTTTTCTTTAGAGGTTAATATATTCCAAAGTTGAGCCTCCAATACGATCTTTGATCTTGATTGGTTAAAACCACTTAATGCTCCCGCTTGAATTAATGCGGAAAGAACTCCTATGTTTAAGCCTGCTTCTTCTGCGGCTTGAAATATCTCAAATTTATTTGAATATTTATTTCTAAAACTGTTTAGTTTCTCTATTGATTTATCAGAAATTCCCTTTATTGATAAAAGACCAAATCTAATGTCTTTATCTTCAATAGAGAAATCCATATCAGACTTTATTATATGTGGGGGTAGTAGTTTGATATTAAATTCATACATTTCTTTTTGGATTTTAGAAATCTCTCCGATTGGATCTGGTTCATTTCTGCTCATTTTAAGTAAAGAAAGGAAAAACTGCTGTGGGTAATTGAATTTGAGATATATTGTAACTGCAGCTAAGGCTGCATAAGCTAATGAATGGGATTTATTAAAAGAATAGTTAGCGGAATCTTCCATAATTTTCCATAAAATTTCACCGACTTCTTTGGGTAATTTATTCTGTTTTATTTTTGTATCAATTTTCTTTTGCCAAGCTTTAATTTCGTCAATCTTTTTTTTACCCACAATTCTTCTTAAGATTTCTGCTTCATCAAGATTAAATCCAATTTTATGCGCCATTTGCATTAATTGCTCTTGGTAAAGTGCGACTCCACCAGTTTGTTTTAAGATATCATCGAAAAATGGATGAATACCTTCATAATCACCAGTGTTTGTATATTTAGCATATTTATCAACGAATTGTAAAGCGCCTGGTCTTGCTAGAGCTAGAACTCCGCTAAGTTCTTCTAGATTCTTAGGCTTTACCTTTTGGCATACTTTAAAGTTTGTATCTGCTTCGATTTGAAATAACCCATGTGGAGATTTTAAATCTTGAAGATTTTGATAAATTGATAAATTATTTAAATCAATATCCTGGACTTTGATTCCAATATTTTTACAGACATCATCAACAACGGAGACGCTTCTTAAACCTAAAATGTCTAGTTTTATATTAAATAAACTAACCCAATTCATGTCAAAACTTGATACTGATTCTTTATCAGATGAAAATTCAGTTGGGCAAGTTTTTTCTAGATCATTGCAAGATAACAAGACTCCAGATGGATGTACCCCTTTATTTTTAATTAAATCTCTTAATTTTAAAGCGATCTTGTATACCTCTATATTTTCATCACACCATTCTTTAAATTTAGATACATCCTGATAAGCGGTTGTAATATCTTTGACTTGACCAAAGATCTTAGGAATTAAAGAAGAAATTGTGGTCATCTCCTCTTCTGTTTTTTCACCAACAATTTTTCCGCATTCTTTAATCAAAAGTTTTCCGCTTAAGGTATTAAGTGTTAAAATCTTACTTGTTTTACCCTTGAATTTAGTTTCTAGATATTCCAATACTTTATGGCGATTATAATAACAAATATCAAGATCTACGTCACACATCAAACTACCATCTAGATATGTTATCCCATCAACAACCTGCTTTTTAGCTCGAATCTTAGATATAAATCTTTCAAAATAAAGATTATATTTAACTGGATCGATTCTTGTTACTCCTATCAAATAGAGAATCAAAGATCCAGCGGCTGAACCTCTACCAAGGCCAACTGGAATATTATTTGTTTTACAGAAATTAATAACATCCCATACAAGCAAAATGTAGTCAATAAAACCAAGTTCTTTTAAGGTTTCAAGTTCATACTTAGCACGATCTACATATTTTTTATATTCTGGTAAATTTTTATCTATTTTTAAATCTTTGAAGCCATTTAAAGCTAAGGCTCTAAGAAAATCATAGTTGGATACATCTTCACTAACATTAAGATGTCTTTTAGCCGAAGACTCAATATCAAATTCTGGAAGTCTTACTCCATGCAAACCTAAATCTAAATCTTCGAATTTAGAAAAAAAATCTTTATCGTCTAAAATATTATTCAAATTTTCCTTCATCATCTAACCTATCTACTTCTTTACTAAATTGATTTAATCCATGAGTTAGTATTTTCATTGAATTTTTATCTTTTAAAGAATAAAAGACATCCGCCTTACCATTCTTTTTACCTTTTTGGATTGTAATTAAAAGATATTCTATATTAGAATCATCTAATTTTTGAACCATATCATAAATATCATCTAATGATGCCATTTTATACCTCTGCCTGCCACTTTAATTTATTCCATACTTTTAAGTTTAAGTCAAGATCATTTATAGCATCATGCAACTTATCATAGTCATGGTCTATACCATTTTCTTTACCTAGTGTTGTTAAAGAGCTTTTAACATTTTTCTTTCTTGTATGATATATCTTATATTGATATTCTATTAAGCTTTCCTTTGAATTATAAGGCATGCCATATTTAATTCCACGAGCTATCGCATTTGTATCAATAAATTTATTTGTTAAATGTCGCCAATTACAACCCATATACTTATAATACTCTTTTATAAGATAAATGTCAAATCCTATAGTATTGTGACCAATTATATAATCTGCATGATCTAGCCAATCTTTAATTGTGGGAAATATTTCTTTTGGGTCATGGCCTTCTTTCTGTACTTTTTTATGATCATACCTCGTAATTCTTGCTGCGTCTTGGCTTATTTTTAATTCGGTTTGCCATTTAAGATAGTAATTCTTTTCATCAATTTTTTTATCTCCCTGCACTTTAATCATAGCGATCTGCCATGGAAGATTATGGCAGAAATTTAAGCAAAGATTAAAAGTCTCGCAGTCCACGAAGACTAAGTTCTTTTTATTATTGTACCTTAGTAAGTGATCATCCATGATGGGACCTCGACTAAAAATTTTTCTTGATAAGAGTCCATTTTATTTTTTGTATATAAATCTTCTGGTGGTGCTACATCTCTAATTTTATAATGCCATTCTAGATGTCTTAGTTTATTTTGGTAATACCACATGCCATTATCTTTTGTTAAATTATATAAATAGAAATTCATAAGATCTCTAGAGAAAGCTACTATTATAGATGGAGCTTTGCAGAAGCCTGTTATCATTATGCTGTACTTACCTTGGCCATCTTTTCTATATCTAGCCATAATGCTAGCAAAATAATTATTATGTGGTCTTGAGGTATGATCACTTATCATAGTAAGCTCTAATCCAGCTACAACTTCGGCTTGTTTATTTCTTTGCTCTTTTATACACATTAAATCTACATCAGTCGAGTATAGCCCATTTTCTTTATATATCATTCTTCTATAGCCCGCAGATCTATCTTCGTCATCTAATCGCTGCTTATCTTTTTGGCCATAATCATTCACTTTTTGTGCATATTTATTTACAATTTTTTGTGGATCTTGAAGTTTCATTTATCCATCTCCTTCCAACTCTCAAAAGAAAATTCGTTGCTACTCATATGCTCAAGCTCTGGTTTATTTAAAATAGTTCTGTTATTGATACATCTAAATGTAAGATATGTCTTAAAATCATTTCTCTTATTATAATAGATACTTTTTGCTTTGTAAAGTTCGTAATTGTTTTCTTTTATATATTTATTGATCTTATCTTTTATAATAAAATCAAAAGGTAAATCATTATCCTCTAGAAGAAATATTGGTTTTGCGAAATCAAATTGTGGTATACATATAAAATTCTTTAATGTGTTATTAAATATAAATGAATCATAAAATGGTATACAAAGTATTAAATTATTAGACCAATTATTTTTTAAAGTTTGATAATCTAGCCTTGGCTCATAATAGAATCCTGCTTTTGCGGCGATACTAAATAGTTTAATTAATGATTCATATCCTTGTTTATTTTTTATAAAAATAACAATCTTGGATGTTTTGGCTCTAGACTCTTCGGTTTTATCTTCTATAGATTCTGTTATAGAGATTCTCAATCCATAATTGAGACTAATATTGTTATTTTTTGTATTTGTATATGCCTCTAAAAATGATGACATGTTATCTTCCACAATATGTACTTGTTTCAGATTATTTTCTTTAGCTATTTGAATTATAGAGTCTGGATAGTCATCCCTCTCTTCTTTGTCTTCAAGGGTAAGTATAGACCTGCCTAATGAATAATGAGACTTAAATAAGGGTATCATTTTATGTATTATAACTTAGATTTTATTGACAATCAATCTAAAAATTCGTCTTCTTTTTTATCTAAAAATTTATCTTTATTAAAGGTATTAAATTTTGGACATCCCTCATATTTTCTTTTTTCTATCTGGAATCCTTTTATATCTTTAAATTTACCATCCAGACTAGATTCTAGGATTTCGCCTTTTTCGTTTAATTTAACGTAATATTCATAAGGATCTCTATAAGGACATCTCCAATTGCCAACTCCACACATCCATTTGCTTTTGTCATTATCTATAGCAAAATTAGCTTTAGCTGCATTATAATCAAATTTATTAATATAATCATTTATATGCTCTAGGTAATGCTCAAAACCATTTATTTGATCTTCTGTAAATTGAAGTTCTTGTATGGGCTGCTTTGGAAATCTAAGAAATAAAAATCTTACAATAGGTTTAAGTTTTGGCCACAATTTTTTACTAGCAAGACTATACATCATTGCTTGGATATTTGCCTCAAGATCATCTCCTCTAAATTTAGCCTTTGAGCTTTTGTAGTCAATTATAACCATTTTATTCTTTGATTTAATGGGCTTGTCAATGAATCCCTTAATATGATATTTAGGCGTATCATTTTTGATTTCAAAGGCGTATTCTGGAGAAACAATCTCGCCATCTTTCTCGCCAAAAAAGTCATGTTTTAGACCAACCATAATCATTTGATCTAAAATATCAAAATTTGACTCATCTAGCCCAACTTTAGCTTTTAATCTCTTGACTAATCTTGTAATTGCTTTACTTCCTTTAATAGAATTCTTTTTTATTATTTTATTAAAATGATTTTTATGCTTTGGATTTAAAAGTAGTTCAAAAACTGTATGACAGATTGTGCCTCTAAGAGCGCCATCATTTTGAGTCTGAGGGACTTTGGTGTGATAGTTATTCCAATAGACCCAAGAACAAGTCTCAAGAGTTTTTATTCTGGAAGCGGATAATACTTTTAAAGATTTGCTTTCCATTGTAAAATCTCTTCTTCCGTCATTTCGCCAAAATCTTTTTTCGTTGGCAGTGCTATTTTTAATTGTTTATCATCAAAATATCTTTTAAGTCTTGAATATATTTTTTCTGCACCAATATTTCCAGCCATATTCTTTTCTATATCATTATTTAAACTTATAAAGATTTTACGAATATCCATCTTTAAACAATAATTTAAAATTGATAGACTTAGATTTGTCCCAAATGTAACTAAAACATTTTTTATTTCAGCTTGGTAAAGACTTAGCATATCCCCAATACTTTCAACTAAGATCACTTCTTTTTGTTCTTCAATTGATTTATTATTTAAGAACAATGGATAAACAAAATCATTCTTTTCTCCTAAATGTTTCCATTTAATTTTAGATAGATTTGTGATATCTCTTCCAGAGAATCCTATTATATCGCCTTTTGCATCAAATATTGGAAATACATATCTATTTTTCATTTTGCCAGCTTTTCCGACTCCACCTTTGAATTGTAGTAAGATATCGTCCGTGATACCTCTTTTATTCCAGTATGAATTATTATTCTCAAGATTCTCTAATAAATTAATATCAAATTTTTGAGTTGACTTTAAAATCGGTTTTACATATTCAATATTGTAATTAACATGAAAGTTTTTATTCTTTAACCATTCTTGAGCTTTCTCTGGATCATCAATTTTTAAAGTGAGTCTTATTAATGAATTTATGTCTCCACTAATGTTCTGCTTAAAATCAAACCACTTACCAGTATCTTTATAGATTCTTAATACTGTATCATTATCGCTATCTCTATATAGAGGTTTTGTTCTAAACTCTTTACCATAGTCTTTAAGCTTATAGCCTAATTCTGTAAGAATTTCGTAAACGCTTATCTGTTCCATTCCAAAGCCTCACTTATAATTGGAAATTCTTTTACAAAAATTTTTCTACATCTTTCTGCAATTTCTCGATGTTCTTTCTGAGTATTCTGTTCAGTTCTCAACTCTATATAATGTATCCAACTTCTTAAAGAACCTTTCATATACATTGTAGTTTGAGTAGTTAGCGGTAGAATCATTCTTGCCACTTCTTTTGCTACTCCATTTTCTATCATTGTATCATAACAATGCTGGGCTAATGATATAGATTCTGCTACGAGATGCGATATATCATCATAAGCATCCGTATTTGTTGGTAAAAGTTTCTCTCCCACTTGCCTGTTTTTGTCGCCTTGTAATCTTAGTTCTACATCTTCATATTCGTTAGCTAAACTATATCTTTGACTAAATTCTTGAAATGAAAATGATCTATGACGTAGAATTTGCGCTGCGATTGCTCTACTGGTTTTTATCTCAACACACATATCTACTAATTCAAATGGACTCCAATGTTTATTTTTAATTAAAAATTTTAATAGTTTTGGAGCAGTCTCTGTATTTAATTGATTAGAAGGATTGCTGACTCTAGCGCAGTACGCTACAAGATCTTCAGCTTTCTGTAAGTTTTTTATTTCTGGTTTTGTAATTGAAACTAATTCGACATTCATAGTAATTCTCCATCATTTGCATTTTGATCGGTGAGTTCGTATTGCTCTCTTTGTCTTTCTGCGACATCTCTCAAAGATCCTCTTTCTTCAATATTAAAATTTGTAACCTGATAATTAAGATAATTTTGGGCCCATATTTCTTTGCCTGTTGAATCTAGTCTTCTAACTAGATCTTGATGTCCAGCTGCATCTTTCCCTTGGAATCTTGTTTTTGTTGGAATTAATTTATGTGTCCCAAACGCTTGTCCATCAAGTGTCACTTCATCAAGAGTTTTTCTTCTGAAAATTGCTACAAATGAAGCAAACCATTGAAGTCTATCTGATAAAGAAATAACTGAACTATCATCTACAACGTTATTTGAATTTCTATTAAAGTTCTCTCCAGTTCTATTTAATTGCATAGCAGTAATGATTGGGCAATGTATTTCTTCAGATATTCTTTTTAGTTTATCAATTTTTTCTCCAATAGCTTGATGCTCTGCCCAATTTTGACCAACCTTCTCACCAGTTAATTTGATATAATCATACGCGATCATCGCTTGATTGCCTCTTCCAACTTTTGAAAGATACCATCTTCTAATAAGAGAGCAGACTTGATCTATATTTTTATTACCTACATGATAATGAAAATATTCATATGTTTTAACTTTTGCCCAAGCAGCTCGGACTTTTTTAGTCATTTCTTCATTTTTACGCCAATTTCCTGTTTCAAGATACCATACAGGTACATCAGTTAATGATGCGACCATTCTTAATTGAATATCTACAGTTTGCATTTCTGTATCAAGAATAAGCGTCTTAGTTTTATTTTTAGGATTAATAGAAGTTTTAAAACAAATATCGTTTAACCATGTAGATTTTCCTTGACCAGGTCTACTTGCGATAGCGTAAATATTCGCATTCTTTAGACCACCGTACATTCTATTAAATTCAGAATATGGAGTAATTAATCCAGTATCTTCTTTTGGAGAATTACCAATTTCTTCAATAAGATCTTCGACTTCCGCAAAGATATTAACTGGCATATCATTTTCTGAATATGCTGAAATTTTTTTATTATATATTTGATCTATCTTACCTATAATATCATCTATAGAATCTTCTGAATTCTTATTTATATATTCTTTTAGTTTGTCGGCAGTTTGAGATATCTCCCTTCGAATTCTTAATTTAATTAATTCCTTACAAGCATTCATTGTTGCTTCTTCTGTAATCTGAGAAAAGCTTAGATTATCAATATAATCGAAAATATTAATCTCATCCTTAAATGTTATTCCAAGATTTTTAATCTTTTCAGCTAGAAGTACTTTATCTACTTTTTCACCTTTATGTTTTATATTTTTAAATACAGTATATATTGATGAGTGAACATCATTATAAAAATCATTTTCAGTTAAAAATACATCAATATCTGCAAATAAATCTTGATGTTTTAATAAACCACTTAATACATGTCTTTCTACTTGTAAAGAATAAATCATCCTTTATATATGATACCAAACTAGAAATTAAAAGTCAAGTTTTAATCTTTATCTTCTGGCTCATCAAAATCATCTTCTTGATTTGTGCGAGCTATTTGATCTGTCGTTGCTTCCAAATTTAATTGATCTACACTTTGACTCCAAGTATTAACATAATATAAGAGTGCCATAGCATTTATCTGATTATCGAATTTAGTAAAGACTTGAGGCTCCCCTTTGCTTGAAAAATTAAACATAATATATCCACCAAAACTACATTCATCAATCTGCTTTAGTAGCGAATCGGGAATTTTAAAAGTTTTTTTCTTGTTTGTCACCTAAAACTTTTACACTTAAATGATTAAAATTCCAAATTTTTCTTCTATATATTGTGGTGATAAACTTTTTAAATCACTTTCATATAGTTCTAAGAATTTAAATCCATTCATTTCTAACCATTTTTCTTTTTTAACGTCCCTTTTTATACTCTCAAGGTATTTAAGACGAGAATTATCATGAAAAAATTGATTAAATGATTCGTGTTGATTACCTTGCACCTCTATTGCTATTCGTTTTGTTGCATTTAATATGTCTACTTTAAGCATAGTGCCATAAACAGGAAACTCTTCGTAGACTATATGATTTTTCCAATATGGATAAAAAAATTGTTTAAATTTAAATTGTAATTTACTGCGGCTTTTACCCTGCCAGTCTACCAGATTATTTCTTACATTTTTATTAACGAGTTTCCCGTTAATATTTAACAATCTCATGACGCTAATGTTTGAATAAACTTATTATAAAAATAATCAACTATTAATTTATTTTCTTCAAGATAAAGTCGAAGATTATCTACGCCTTGATGTTGTTTTTTAAGTTCAATATTTGATTTTTTGAGTTCTTCTATAATTTCATCAGAGAAAGTAACCCATGCCCCTTTAGCTGTTGCAAATTCCCAAGCAAGAATTTGATCAATTACTTCGTATTCTTTCCATACAGAAGAACCTTCTTTTCTTCCGTATTTGATTGGATATTGAATCTTGGAGTTTGTTGATTCATTTGTAGATTTTTTAATTGCAATTTTTACATTATGTCCAATAATTTTATTTTTCACTGGATCATATTTTTCATTTGGTTTCTCAAGAATAAGATCTTTATTGTAACGAGGTTCGAATTCAAGAATCCAATTTGCAAAATGTAATAATGCATTTCCGCCAGTCGCTGTAGTTTGTCTTACTTCTTTATTTGCTGCGTAAGGATCAAGTTTAATATCAGAACGAACTTGACTGATAAAAATTGCCATATGACCGCGCTTTGATAGTGCTAATGAAATTTTCTTCATAAGCATAGAAGATATAACTGCTCCTCCTGCAACTTTAGTTGCTTCACTTAAAGTTTTATCTTTATCACCTTTTGTAATAAGGCCATCAACAGAATCAAGTATGAACATATATCTTTTGTTTTCGTCATTTGATTGAACTAAGTCTTTCATTAATTCAGATACTGTTTCAAAAATATTACATTCAAATACGAAACATGTTCCATCTACCCATTCTTTAGGATCTGTAACGAATTTAATTCCTGATCTTTCCTTGATCTCTTTACTTAGGCGACCTTCTGCTTTAAAAAGTAAAGCTCTTGAATTCTCTACTGTTTTGAGAAAATTTTTAGCAACTTCTAGCGCCTCTGAAGTTTTACCACCTTCATTCATGCCTATAAATCTATGAAGACCAGGAGATAGACCACCGCTTGTAGCTATATCCAGATTAAGACTACCAGTAGATACTTTATAATAAATTTCTTCTTCAAAGTTATAATGATCTTCTTTATTATCCTTTAAAAATGATAATAATCTATCCGATGCTGATGGACCGATAGATTGAACTACTTCTTCTTTAGGTTTTCTTCCCATATCTTATAAATTCTAACAGAGTTTTAGGCTTTTGGCAAATCTTTTTATCTTCATTTATTTTATATTTTTCTATTTTTATTTCTTTTTGATTTAAATTTAATTTAAATTTTTCATATTCAGCTAATAAAAAAGCTTTACCTTCTGGTTTAAGAAACCAAGCTAGAGATGGAGGTGGGCTTTTAAGTTCTTGAAGATTGTCCCAAAATTCGAACTCTTTAAATCTTTTAATTAATCTTTGAGCTATTTTAATTTCTCTTGGCCAATTTATATTTACTTTTATATATTTTTTAACTATGAATTGACAAAGTTTATGATTTATATTTTTCAATATCACATTCTACCATCTTTTCAACAAGATTGTCAAATGAAATTTTAGGTTTCCAATTAAGCTCTTTTCTTGCTTTATTCGAATTTCCCAACAATAATTCTACTTCGGCTGGTCTATAGAATTTAGGATTAACTTGCACTAGGATTTTATTATCATTTGATATATACATAGTATGCTCATTTTCACCTATCCAACTTCCTTTAATACCAGCCACACTAAAAGCTTTTTCTACAAATTCCTTAATAGTATGAGTTTCATTAGATGAAAATACATATTCCTCTGGTATTCCATTATATTCTGTATTGTATTCATCTTGATTTAACATTCTCCAAACTCCTTCTATGAAATCTTCTGCATCACTCCAATCTCTTTTTGCTTCCATATTTCCAAGCTCCATAGGCTTAAATTCTTGATTATTTTTTAAAGCATTATGTATTCTTGCTATATTCTTGGTAATTTTTCTCGTAACAAATTCTTCACCTCTTCTTGTCCCTTCGTGATTAAATAACCAGCCTTGAATTGCGTAAAGATTGTAAGAGTCTCTATATACTTTAATTAATTGCCTAGAGGCCGCTTTGCTTGCTCCATATGGACTCCTTGGCCTTAGTGGGTGCTTCTCATCTTGTGGGCTATACAATACATTACCAAATTCTTCGCTAGATCCTGCTTGATATAATCTACAAGATGGTTTATAAAGTCTAATCGCTTCAAGTATATCTAAAACACTGGTAGAATTTGTCGCCCATGTTTGTTTTGCAAAGTCCCAACTACTAGCCACAAAACTTTGAGCTGCAAAATTAATAAAATAATCTGGCTGCAGTTTTTCTACTGTACGCGCTATAGCATGAGAATCTGTTAAATCAAAATTAATTAAATGGAATCTATCAGATTGAATATGCTTAATATTCTCATGATTATATACGCTTAATCTTCTTACTCCTCCAAAAATTAGTAAATCGGTATTCTTTAAAAGAAAGTCGGCCATATGACTACCATCTTGACCTGTGACTCCAGTTATAACTACAGTTTTTCTTCCTTTTATAAGTCTACTCGCATCTTCAATATTTAAGATATTGGCTGTGTCTATTTTTTTACCATGATATGTTTCCATAAGATTTATATTCATTATATGATTTTGCTTTTTTGTAATGCTGATCCGATGATTTGGTGCATATCATAATATCTATATTCAGCTAATCTACCTCCGAATAATATATTATTCTCCTTTTCGCTCATTTGTCTATATTTTTTATATAAATCATTATTTACATCATTATTTATCGGATAGTATGGCGTATTTAATTCTTTAATATAATTTGCTGGATATTCTTTAGTGATATAGGTCAGGTCTTGTTGTCCGAACTCAAAATGTTTATGTTCTATTATTCTTGTGTATGGGATATTTTCGTCTGTATAGTTAACGCATGAATTACCTTGATAGTCTTTTATATCTAATCTAATTTCCTCAAATTTTAAAGATCTATACTCTAATTCTCCATATTTATAATTATAAAATTCATCTATCTTACCAGTAAAAATAATTTTTTTAGCTTTTTGATCCCAGTAATCTCTCCTATCAAAATAATTTTCATTTAATATTACTTCTATTCCTTCTGTCATATTTTCTATAATTTTTGTATATCCTCCAATTGGAATACCTTGATATTTATCAAAAAAGTAATTATCATCAAAATTCAATCTAATCGGTAATCTTTTTATAATAAAGGAAGGAAGATCTTTGGGTTCTTTATTCCATTGCTTTTTTGTGTATCCATAAATAAAGGTATAATAAATCTCTTCTCCGACTTGCGATAGTATCCATTCTTCGAGATTCTTTGGCTCTTGAATCTTTACTTTTACAGACTCTAATTTTATTTTGGCTTCTTCTGGATTTTTTACTCCCCAGAGTTGATATAAGGTAAATAAGTTAATTGGAAATGAATAAATTTTATCTTTGTAGTTTACTTTAGGCCTGTTGACAAAGTGGTTAAATTTTGTAAATTTATTTATATAATTCCATATTTCATCATTATTCGTATGAAATATATGTGCGCCATAAGTATGAATATTAATACCATCTTTATTCTCTGTGTAAACATTTCCACCAATATGGTTTCTGGAATCAATGATTAAGGATCTCTTGCCCTTTTCTTTTGCTTGCTGGGCGAATGTTACTCCAAATAGACCACATCCAACTATTAGAAAATCATACTTCATTGTCTGGAATATTGAATATTAAGGTCCAAGTCCTCTCTAAGTAAGAGCCTAGTTCTCCTGATATATAAAATTGTTCTTCGTCTAGTAGAATTTTTTTATAAAAATCTATGCTTCTTGATAAAATTTTTTCTTTCGATATAGCGAATATTCCATTCGCATACCATTTATACTGATCAAATGATTTTCCAAAAATATATTCGTGAAATTTACCTATAGTCGCAAATCTAGATAACGGTATATTTGGATCTCTAAGCGTTGGGTGATGATCTCTATAATTTCCATCTTTGTATCCACCAAACATAACATTTGGATAGTAATCTTTATTTAAAGAATAGCCATATATTTCTGCTTGTTTTTTCATTTCAAAAAAATATTCTTCATTATAATGTCTATTATGAAAATAATGAACATCTGGATTTCCTTGGGTAAATATTGTTATATTATTTAAGTTATTAAAATTTTCTACAATATGATGCAAATATGTTTGAGATTCTCTTCCTATATTAGGTAAAGATATTTCATCCTTTCTGTTTAGATGTTGTCCTTTATTATAAATAAAAATCCTAGAATATTCAGATTTAATCCAATCTACATCTTCATTGTATCTAGCAATGACAAGATCTGTATTTTCAAATTTCATATTATTTTTTCCAAAAACTATACATATTTTTTTCTATTTCATATTTCATATATTCAACTTTTTTTTCTGGAAAAATGAGATAATGACTATACATATCCTTTATCAGAGATTCTAAATTGGTATGATCATCGAAATTTAAATCTTTTTTGGCTTTTTCATGGTCGCAATATGCATGGATTACTTCTTTCCTTTTCTCAAGAAAAACTAACTTAGATTTATTGAACCCAAACTCTGTTCCCACTTTTAATACTAACTCCGCTGCGTCTTTAATTGTAATTGGATTATCTGATCCAATATTGTAAAAATTATTATCAAAAGAATAAAGTAATTTTTCAATTGGTTCGCATAAATATTTACAATCAGAAAAAGCTCTTGTTTGTAAACCATCTCCATATATAGTTATATCTTCGCCAAGTGAACATTGTCTAATCCATATAGCTATTGCATTCCTATACCTATCCCAATAATTTTGATATTTAGAAACTACATTATGCGGGAGTATTGTCGAATACCTTAATCCAAAATGCTCATGCGCCTCTTTCAAGTCCATCTCTACGGCTAATTTAGCTATTCCATAACAATCTTTCGGATCTCTTTGATCTGATTCCTTGAATGGCGGTTTACCTTCTCCATAAGTAGCAAAACTAGAAAAATTAATAATTTTGTCAACATCATTATTAATGCATGCATTGATAATATTTATTGATCCAATTAGATTATTTTGATAATTATAGTTTCTTATAAAAGGGCTAAGTATTTCAGCTGCATAAGCCGCGCAATGAATTACAAAATGTGGTTTTTCAATTTCAAAGATTTTATTAATAAAATTTTGGTCACAAATATTACCTAAATAAAATTTTGCTTGTTGGGGAATATTCTCTATAAACCCACCGCTTAAATCGTCCAGAACAATAACTTGATATTTTTTATCAATAAAAAATCTAGCTAATACCGATCCTATCATTCCTGCACCGCCAGTTATTAAAAGTTTTTTATTCATTTTTATTTAATATAATATCTATTAGTAAAATAGATGTCTATACTTTTCTTTATTGTCTAAGACATATTTTGGTAAATCTTTATTATTTTCTATTCCTTTTAATATATAACCAGTTCTGCCAAGAACATCAATTCTTTTCTCAATTCTTTCCGCAATTATATTCTCGTTTAGACTTAAATCAAACATTTCCGTATGCCCTCCATTTTTAATTTTATTGATAACATTCTGTGGATTACTAAAGTAAGAAAAATGCCATCCACCATCTTGTACTACTGTATTTATATTGTATCTATTAAATCTAAGGTTTTGTAAATTTACTTGACTTTTAAATTTAGCTTTGAATGCTATTGAGCCATGCCAATTAGCGTGATCATTTGGTTCTATAAATTTAGTATTGAAATTAAAATAATACATATCTTGCCTAAAAACAGAAAGATCTAAGGATTTATTGAGATTGTTTATTTTAGGAATTTCATCTACATCTGAGAATATAATTATATCTTCATCAGTAAATGAGTTTGGTATACCATTTAAAATATAATTTCTATTAAAATATTCTCTATTTTCGGCTGAAATATTTTGCGGAAATTTATCAACTATTATATGAATAATCTTTTCATTAAATTGATAGAATCTATTTTTATTTTTTTCATATATAAGTTCTTTCGAATTTCCTGCAAAAGTCTCTTTTGATTCACAGATAAGGAATTTATCTACTTTATCATTTAATTCATTTAGACGAATCTCAAGTATATCTAATTCATTTGAGAAAAGAAAACAATCAATTATTTTCATACGTATTTCTCAAGCCATTGCATTAATTCAATTTCATATTCCCAGCCTAATTCTTTTTTAATTTTAGTAACATCGCTTCTTGCGCTTTTGTATTCAAATCTTTCTGGTATATGGACTATATTTTTTGATATTTTATCTGCTATTTCTATTACCGATAATGATTTACCAGAACCAACATTATATGCAAATGCCCCGCTTCTTTCATCTAAAGCTGCGGCTAAATTTGCTCTAGCTACATCTTTTGCGTGAACGAAGTCTCTATTTTGGAGTCCATCACCAACTATAGTTAGTGATTCACCAGCTTCTTTTTGCCTTAAAAATATTCCAACTACTGGAACATAAGCTCCTTCTCTTGGGGCTCTCTCTCCAAAGACATTAAAATATCGTAAAGAAACACTATTTAGAGAATAGATTTTATTAAATAATTGAAGATATTCTTCGCCTATTTGCTTATGAAGTGCATATGGACACATTGGGTCTAGTCTATGAGTTTCTTTTACTGGTAATTCTATTGGATTTCCATATACTGATGATGAAGAAGAAAATATAATTTTTGCCCCAACTTCTTTCGCCGCTAAGAAAACATTTAAAGATCCATTAACGTTTATATTATGAAAAGTAACTGGATCGTGTATAGATGGAATTACTCTCGCAAAAGCTGCTAAATGAAATATATACTTAGCTCCGTTAAATACTTCTTTTAATTTTTCAACATTTTGAGTTATATCTAGGTTCAAGTACACAGCATCTTGATGTATATATTTATTATTTTTTGAAGTAGAAATATTATCTACTACATGCACATCGAAATTCTTTTCTATTAATAGATCTACTACATGACTTCCTATAAAGCCACATCCGCCTGTTACGATTACTTTAGTTTTCATTTTTTTAATATAAATATAGCTTTTGCGTATCTTGATTTAAGTGTTCTGATGCATTCATATTTAAAATCATATTTCAAAAGAAATTCTGCAAAAGCCTTTATCTCGTGTTCTTTATAATTTGGATATTTCCAAATTTCATCGAATATAACTACTGTTCCATCAATAATTTGATCTTTTAATGATTCTAAAACGCATACTGTAGAAGAATAAATATCACAATCTACGTGCAGTAGGGAAATTGGGTCTTTATGCTCCGCTACAAAAGTAGGTAAAGTTTCGTTAAACCATCCTTTAATTAATTTAACGTTTTTTTCGACTTTAGGCAAGTTACCATCCAATGTATATATTCCTTTTGGATTCTTATCATTCCATTGCTCTGGAAGACCTTCGAATGAATCAAATCCATATATTATATTATCTGGGAATTTTGAAGCAATATAGTTTATCGTTCTTCCTTGATAAACTCCAAATTCTAATACTAAACCATTTTTAATGGTAATATTAGAAATTGCCGTATCTATAAAAGAATTTATTAAAATTTCATTAGGTAATGGATTCGGAAGATCAATATTAGCATTATCTTTTTCTACTAAGTCTAAAATAATTTGATTAATTTTATTTGATAAAGCTTCATCACCAAAAATTTTATTTTTTAAATTTGTATAAGAATAATTATGTTTTCTCTCATGAAACATAATTGGGCATAGATTTTCTCCAGTTATTTTCTTATTTTTATATGTTTCATCCAAAAATCTTATGCTAGGTTTCATTAATTTTATTAATTCGTATAAATCTTCTTCTGTTTGATATATTAAGATATCGTCTATATACTTAATTGACTTTAAAATCTCAATTCTTTCTTCTATACTATGAATAGGCTTGCTTTTCTCTTTCTTTTCTAAAGATGGATCTTCATGAATTGCTACAATTAGTTTATTACAATGTTGTTTTGCAAATTCAAAAAGTTTAATGTATCCATTATGTATAAGATCGAATGTGCCAGCTATAAATCCTTTTGGAGATTTATCGGAATTATACCATTCTTCTATAGAAATATTTTTATCATCAACGAATATATCTGCATTAGGCTTTGCATTCATAATAAGCTCATGATATTTAATTCCCCAATCTATTAATTGTTTCTTAGTAAAATCCGTCCAATCTATACCAGAAGACGCACCTCTTGCTGTATTTATAATAATATAATTTCCATTATCGTATAGTTTATTAATTAAGGTCTTAGCTTTTTCTATTAATTTCGAGTTATTATAATCACTCTTCTCGGTTATACAAATTGTATTATCTAAATCTAAGCAATATCTCATATTAATTTACGACAACCGCATGCAAAAATATTTGATGACAATTTTCTACTACTCCATAGCTTTTTGATTCGACCCAATAATTAAATTTGCAATTCTTAGATTTTTCTGATTTTACTTTAAGTTTATTATCTTTATTAAAACCAGTAAAAGAGCAGAATCCTATTTTATTTTTTTCGCAGAAATTAGCACATTCTAAAATATTTAAAGAATTTCCAGAAGAAGATATTAATATCACCAATGTTTTTTTGGTTAAATTCTGCTCGATAAACTTAACGTATACTTTTTCAAAACCATAATCATTAAAGTATGCACTAAGCATTGATGGATCAGTAAATGCTAATGTTCTCTTCTTAAGAAATTTATTATAATCTACAGCTATATGACTAGATATTGAATTGCTTCCGCCATTTCCTATAATAATAATATTATCATAATCAAATATTATTTCTCTGAATTTAACTAAATCTGCATTAGTTATTTTAGCTATAAGTCTACTAATCAAATCAATGCTATTTTTAAATCCTGTAGCACCTTGGTCCTTCTTTATCATAAAGTATATTAATAATATTAGACTTAGTATTCAAATTTATTTTTGATCTTTTCTCTTTTATAGCTAAAAAATATCCACCATTTCCTGCTCCACATAATCTATGAGCTAAAATAGATTTATCATTTGATAGGTCTTCATCAATTTTTTTAATTATTTTATTAGATACAATATTTGGATTTGATTCTTTCTTTTTTACCCAACCCTCTTTTATTATAGAGATAAAATCTTTATGTCTATTTTTTTCTATGGCTATTTCCATTTCCTGTACCAAATTAAGTAAAGAAAATGATTTCCTTGGGTCTATTTCTTTTAATATTTTAGTTGAAGATCTCAATACCCCTGTATATATTAAACTAAAATCATATCTATTAAACATATCTGCGTTGAGATATTTAAATGTTGGATTCTTCTCTTTAAAAAAATCCATCTTTTTGAATCCACCTATACCACATCCAAAAATATCTTGCTGTCCAGTTAATGGGTTGAATTCTCTTTCTATGGCTAAAGCCTCTTTACATAAATCTATATTAGAGTAATCTAATCCTTTGAATTTTAAAATAGCATTTAAAAATGATAATGTATAAGAACTAGATGAAGCCAGCCCACAGTTTGAACTAAATATATCAGAATTAAATGTAGCATTAATTGGAGCGATATTATATTTCTTTAGAATAATTCTTGCAATATCATTCTTTATCTTATCTACTTGATTGGTCGCTTCTCTTTTAGAATATGCAACTATATATTTCTTATCATAAGAATTAAAACCTAATTTATCATCAAAAATTGATATATAGGTATAAAGATTACATGGAAAACTTATGACAGACCCTTGCCCATATAAATCTAAAAAAGATTCAAGATCTGTAGATCCTCCAGCCAGTGAAATCCTAAATGGTGTCTTGGCTATTATCATTAAATCCTAGCTAGAATTAATTCTGCCCATTTTTTAGGATGCCAATTATTCAACCAAAAGTTATGAGCCTGAATTGAAATTTCTTCAGAATTTTTATTATTTAAATAAAAATATATTTGATCTATGACTTGATCAAGATTTGACCAGTTAGTTTCTATATATGGACAATTATCAAATAGTCTTGAATAGGATAAATTAGATGAGAAAGCTAATGAGCCTGCTTGTACGGATTCTGAAAATCTATAGCACTCTGGAGTCCATTTTCCATCTAAGCATAAAGAGATTTTAGTATTAGCTAAAATATAATAATATTCTTTCGGATTAATAAAATCACCAAGAATAAAATTTACTTTTTTTAATTTTGACTTTAGATATTCTAGAATAAATCTTCTGTTTGTTTCTGGCCAACAAGTTCCAGTAAAAAATATATCTATTTTTCTATCATTAAATGGAACATATGGGAATTCTATAAAATCTGAGGTATATAAAAATGGTATATGTATAATATTTTCTGGAAAATTATTTCTAACTGTATGTTTTAAAATTAATTTGCAGTCTTTATACCAAGAAGGAATTCTATAATGTTCGTCTCCTTTATAAAAGACTATATCTTCTTTACATAAACCATCTGGTGGATTTTGATAGTTATAATCTGGGTCAACATACCAAACTGTATTATCTATATTTTTTATAGATTGAATTTCTCTACATATATCTATGAAGTATTTTATTTCTCCACATCCAAATGGAAAATTATTAAATTGGCTTGTAATTTTTGGGTTTTCTTGGATTGAGTATTTAATTCTCATAATATAAAATAATGTCATCGCTTCTGTTTTTTACAGATCTTAAATCTATTAATTTAAAATTATCTTTAAAAGATTTCGGGAAAACTTGTTCATTGAAAATTGTATCTGGTACATCTTCAATAATATATAGTCCATTTTTATTTAATTTATGTTTAAAAATTTCCCATGAGCGCATAGTTAGATCGGGTCTATGAGATGCATCATCTATTATTAGATCCATATTGGGTATTAAGTTTAAAATATTTGTGTCTATTTGACTTGCTTGAGGGAGGATAGTAATATTCTTTTGATTTAGGTTAGCATAAGGATCGATTAAAGAATGATCAATATCCAATCCATAAATATCTGCTTGAGGAAATATTTTTGTCCACATTTCTAAGCTATATCCTTTATGAATACCGATTTCAAACATAGTAAATTTTTCTAATCCAAGAAATTTATTTAACAAATCTGGGTATACATGATCATATGAATGCCCAACTTGAGATGATCTTGCTGCTTTATCTGTTAAACATTGAAAATGTCCATCGTGTGTAAAAATACCTTTATGTCCATATTCTAATAATATATCTTTTATTTTATTTTTCATAATTGATTTAATTTATTCTTTATATAGTCCGATACGTTTTTAGGATTATAGATATTATTCCATGCATTATAAGATTCTTTAGAAAATTTTTTTAATAAATCTATGTTTTTTAATAAATTTTCTATATTATCTACAACCTGTTTGGGATTCATCCAATCTACTTTGATATAATGATTCTGATCATATATCCAATTCTTAGGTAAATTATTTGAAGCAATAATTGCGCATCCTAAGATACTTGATTCAAAAAATCTAAAATTTTCTGGTGTTACTTGGCCATCTAATGATAATGATATTTTTGTATTCCACAGATTATTAGAATAATCAAATGCATTTGAGCTTTGATTTAATAAAATATTTAATTTTAAATTTCTTTTATTTATTTCTTCAAGAATACCTTTAATAACTATTGGTCTAGATGTATGAAAATTACCTTGAAAACCTATATCATAGGTTTTTTCTTCTATATTTTTGTAAGGATAAAAAATTAAATCTTTATTATGACCTTGGGGAATAGGGTATATACTTAAACCCTCTTGTTCTGGAAAAACATAATTTTTAAAAATAGCTTTAACTTTTTCTGTATATTTTGGAATAGTATAATGTTCATCGGAAACAATAAAAACTACTGTATTTTTAGTTGGTTCTACTGGAAGTTTTTCTAAATTATCTGTAAATATATATTGATAATTATTTGACTCATTTTTCTCTAATTCTCTAAAAATATTCATAATATAATGCCATTCCCAGCACCATTCATTTGCTAAACGATTTGATCTATCTATTATAAGATTCATTAACTTAAATAAACTTCTTTAAATTTTTGCATTACTTTTTCTGTCGTAAATCCATTATCTATTATAATTGATTTATAGTAATTTTTAGGATAATTATTTTTATTAAAATTTTTAATAATAGAGCATAAAGATTCTTTATCTTTATAAATTATAGCTTTATCTTTTAGAATTTCAAAATGTCCAGTTTGATGTCCTATATGATATGTAATAATTGGTTTATCAAACCATAAAAATTCTGATATAGATAAACTAAAAATTTCTCCATCTATTCTTGCATGAAGCATTGCATCACAAGCATTTACAAAATTTGATTTATCTTGATATTCATGAGACTTTGGTAAGTATATAATTCTAGGATGTTCATAAAAAGAATCTGTACCAAAAAACATAAAATAAACATCTTCTGTATTATTGACTAAATCTATAATTGCATGTTTTGCACAATCTACATTAAATGAATCTTTCGCTCCAATTCTACCAAAGACTTTTGCGCTAGATGGAATATTATAAATCTTTCTTAAATTTAAATTAGACTCTGGCAGATAGTCGCATATACCATAAACATATGGGGCCTTTCCGCTAGTCATCTTATTTGACATATATTCATGAAGATATGAGTAAACGTCTCCGTGTGGTTGATATATATCAAAAATTGCTTGAACGCACGTTTTTGCATGTTTACTTACTTTACCATCGTTCCACCCACCGCAACTCTTAAAGAGTACATCAACTTTTTCTTCTTTTAGGTATTGATCTAATGTTTCCCAATTATCAAACCCCCTAGTTTTAAATGTTTTATTAAACTTTTCTAATACTGTAGAATCTGTGTGAGGAAGATTATCTGGATCAGTCATATATACAATAATTGATTCATTGCCTAATAGTGTTTGATTAGCTAACGCATAATTATATAAAGACACAGTAGATCCTCTTATACATAATTGATGATTAAAAAACGCTACTTTCATAATAGATTATATTCTTTTTTTAAATTAATTCTAAATTCATCATTATCCCATCCACTTTGAAATAAACCATGAAATCCTAAAGACATATCATTATTCCAAAATGGATATTCTTGTATTGCTTGTTCAAAAGAGAATCTAATAGCTATATCAATTGGTGCAAATTTTATACCTAATTTAATTAGGTAATCATAATAATGTCTACATAGCAGATGATCTTCTGGAGTAAACTCTCCTCCAGACAAACCTATACCATCTATATAAACTAAATTTTTAACCGCATTTAGAAACTTTTTGCTTCTCAAAGAAAATCCTCCATTTCCTACTCTAGAATTCTCATAACTTGGCCATGGGGCTCCGATATAATCATAATTTAAGAAGTCATCTGACCAATGTTTTGGATTTAAAATAAACCCATCATTCTGAAAAAGTAGAACAAAGTCTGTGTCTACATATTTATATAAATGATTTATGCAAAAAGCATTATATCCTGCTTGTGACATAGGATTAATTTTTATAATTGATACATTCTTGTTTTTAAAATCAAAATCTTCATCCTGCGCGGATAGTATCTTTATACTATTAAATCTTAGCTCGCTATATGATCTATCTATTATTTTGTCCATCAAATTATAGTTTTCTTTGAACGATGGCTTTGGATTGCCCATTATTGTTAAAAGAGTAACATTTTCTAATATTTTCATAAGTCTCTAGATTCTTGTAAAAGTTTCTCTATCTCATTTCCTATATGAAATTTTTTTGACATATTAAATATATTGGAATAATCGAAATTAATATCTAAATTTATATTGATATTATCTAAATCAAATTTTAGTCCATTTATATTATCTTCTATTAATTCTTCTGATGCGCCATTTCTTGATCCATAAACAGGTGTTCCTTTAGAAAAGCTTTCGATAATTGTTCTTCCGAATGCTTCTGGTAGTCTAGTTGGGAAAAAGAAAGCTTTGGCATTCGAGAAAACTATTTCATGTTCTTCTCCTCTATTTAATTTACCTTTAAATAAAAAATTAGAATTTGTTTGATTTTTATTTAAAAGATATTCTTCCAGCTGTTTATTTCCTGCCCCATATGCGATAAAATTTTTATTCTTAAAAATTTCAGATAATTTTATAAAAACATCTAAACCTTTTGCGTTTAGACCCCAGTTTAATCCAGCACACCATAAGAAATAATCTTTCTTAGATTTATTTAATTTAAATTCTGAATTAGAAAGACCAGTGTAACACATAAAACTTTTTTGCTTTTCCCATCCTTCTTTGACCCAGTTATTGTATTGAAAATTAGAAATAAATCTATATTTTACTCTATCTAAATCTTTCATCCACCCATATTGTTTTTCACAACTATCATGAAACGTACATATAATTGGTTTTTTTAATGATAATAATGGATCTATACTCCAATTACTTTGACTCCAAATTATATCAAATTCTAAGTTTTTTAAAATCTTAGCTACAGAATAGGCGTAATAAGAACTATTCTTATTCGTTATTGATGTAGGCTGTTCTTCTGTCTCATAGATATCAAAAGGATATTCTTTCTTATTTTTTCTTTTAGGACAAACAACAAAAAAATCATTTTTATTATCGTATAAACCTTGCGCTAAATTTTCAACACAAGTCTCAATTCCACCATAATTTTCTAATGGAAATTGCTGAACATAATCATTACCTATTAAAGCTATTTTCATTATTCAAAATATAATATTTTTTGTACTTTTTGATTTTTTGCATTTAAATTCTCTTTATAATTAAATTTTTCTATGAAATTTATTACTTCTACTGGCTCGGTATTAAAATTTTTTCTTAAATAATCGTTATGAATTTCAAGGATTATCTTAGGTTTATATTTTGTTAGTACCTCTTTACAGCCATTAAGAACATTAAGCTCTGCACCCTCTACATCAATTTTAATAATATTAGGTATAATATTCGTATCATTAACGTATTGATCAATTGTTATGGTTTTTATGCCATTTTTTGAATTTGAATCTCCAAAAAAACACGGATTACCAACTTCACCATTTGGTCCAAGATTAGGTAGATTATAACTTATATTCTCTCCGTTTCCAACTGGGGTAGCAATAAGTTGATGATAAATATTACTATATTTCCTAGATAGATTTTCTAGAGCATATTTAATTAAATCCAGAAATCTTGTATCTGGCTCAAAGGAGATAAAGAAATCATTTTTAGCTTTTGGGGCTAATATATAGCTATATATGCCATTAAAAGCACCTATATCAAAAAAGTTACCGCCATCATAAAAATTATAAGATGATTTTGCTTCTTCGATACACTCTTCCATCTTATACCATTGATCGATCATCTGATCGTAAATTATATCATCTACTTCTATTTCTGAGTCGTTAAATAAAGGCAACTTCTTCATATATCTAGTAAATGATTATAATAGTTCTCATTAAAATCTTCCAGTGATTCATGGACTTTATGCTTTGGCTCAAAACCTCCAGACTCAATTTTCCAATGTTGTTTCCAAAAATTTTTGTTTCTTAATATTCTATTCTGTAAATCTAAATATCCTTTATGAACTACGAATGGAGCTATTTTAGATCTTAGCGTATTAATATCTTTGTCAAATATTTTAGATTGTACTAAATTTCCATTTAGATCTATCAATTCACAGGTATCACTCCTTGAGGTATCAACTGTTCCGTCTTTATTTTTGGCAAAATTAACTGCTCCTCTAAAAAGATTACCTTTGTGCAAATACCATTTATGTCCTATTGAAAAATAATTGTCTCTATCTTTATAGAGATTCAATGAAGGTATCATATAGCAATCATAGATATCAAATCTTAACTGATAGGCTAAATTTGTCCAGATATCTTTTTGCCATAATGGAATATATTCATCCATATCAAGACCAATCTTAAATTCTTCTTTCGTATTCTGTAATGCTTCATTTTTAATTTTACCATCTAATAACGGATCTTGATAAGAGAAGTTTGTTTTAATTAATTTTAAATTATGAAAATTTAATGATTTTAACGATTCAAATGTATTATCCTCTGATTTATTTACTGCTATTACTACTTCATCAGCAAAACTACAAAAATTATTAATAGATTCAGTATAATCAAAATTATTATTAATGAGATTAAAGGCCGAACTATAGATACTAAACATTTAAATATTATACCACAAAAAATAAAATTGACAAATAAAAAATAAGTTAGTATGATACTATACATAGTGCCAAATAAGCACAAGTTTTGCTATTTACATAAATAGCGAGTTAGATTAATTCAAACGTCGGGCAACGCTAACGAAGCTTGCGACCCGAGGAACCTTAAGAAATTAAGGGAGTGTAGGTGGAAGGGCTAGCGCGCGATGGATGATCCTACCGACATCCGATAAGTGCTAGGCAAGCCGAAAGGCTTATGGACTCAATTGGGAAGAAGAATTAATCAGCTCTAAATACCCTGATTACAGGGAAAGCTTCGCTTTGCAGGAGCTCATTGGGAAGATAATAATAAATATTACGTACACCTATATGTATTAAGATTTATTTATTTGTTAATAACACAATATTTTTTCTTTTATATTTTAAAAAAATACTGTAAACTTATATTCACACTAAAGATATGAGTAAGAATATAAACGTAAGAAAAAGAAATGGATCAACTGAAAAATTTAATATAGAAAAAATTCATAGAGTTATTAGTTGGGCAACGAAAGATTTGAGTAACGTAAGTTTGACTGATATTGAAATCAATGCGAAGATAAATATGACAGATGGTGTTAGTACAAAAGAAATACATAAATTATTAATTGAGTCTTCAGCGAATTTAATTTCTGTAGAAAAACCAAATTATCAATATGTCGCAGGAAGATTACTGAATTATCAGCTAAGAAAAGATGTTTGGAAAGGTAAGCATGCTCCTCGTTTATTAGAATTTATAAATCAAGGTTTAAAAAATAAAATTTATGATTCTATAATTTTAGAAAAATACTCTGAAGACGAAATGAATAAGATGGGTGAATTTATTGATCATGAAAGAGATTATAATTTTACATACGCTGGAATAAAACAATTATGCGATAAGTATCTTATTAAAGATCGCGTAACAGGAAAAATTTATGAAACTCCTCAATTCGCTTACGTTTTAATTGCAGCTTATGCTTTCATAAACTATCCACAAGAGACAAGATTAAATTATGTTCGTAAATTTTATGATGCTATTAGCAAACATAAAATCAATCTCCCAACACCAGTAATGGCTGGAGTAAGAACCCCCAGTAAAAATTATGCTAGTTGCTGTTTGATTGGAGTTGATGATAGTAGAGAAAGTATTACTGCAAGTGCAACTGCCGTAAGTATGGCTACAGCTAGTAGGTGCGGAATAGGTATAGACGTATCAAAGATAAGAGCTATTGGATCTCCTATAAAAAATGGAGAAGTAGTTCATACTGGATTGATTCCATTTCTTAAAATTTATGAGAGTAGCGTAAAGGCATGGCAACAAAATGGTCTTCGTGGCGGAAGTGCTACTTGCAATATTCAATGGTGGCACTACGAAATTGAAGATATTGTAGTATTAAAAAATAACGCAGGAACAGATGATAATCGTGTCCGTAAATTAGATTATACTGTTGGCATGAGTAAACTATTCTATGATAGAGTTTTAAAAGATGAAGAGATTACTCTATTCAATACTTCAGAAGTTCCAGAATTATATGAAGCTTGGGGAACAAAAGATTTCGATAAAGTCTATAAAGAATGCGAAACGAAGAAGCTAAAGATAAAGAAAAAAGTATCTGCTCGTAAACTATTTTCTTTAATTATAAAAGAAAGAGTTGAAACTGGTAGAATTTATATTCTAAATGTAGATCACGCTAATAATCATGGAGCTTGGTTAGATAAAGTTACAATGAGTAATCTTTGCACAGAAGTTATTCATCCCACAATACCATTAAATGATTATCATGATAAAAATGGTGAAATTGGTATGTGTATTCTTTCCGCAGTAAATATGCTAGAAATTAAAAACTGGCAGGATCTTGAAAAGACTTGCGATCTTATTGTAAGATTTCTTGATGAAATTATTGAGATTCAAGATTATTTTAATACTGCTGCTGAAAATTTTGCAAAAAAACGTCGTAGTCTTGGGGTAGGTATAACTAATTTAGCAGCCTATCTTGCTAAAAATGAATTAAAATATACATCCGATAAGGCTCTTCCAGTTCTTGATGAATGGATGGAACATTTTCAATACTATCTTTTAAAATCAAGTTTAGAACTTGCTAAAGAAAAAGGCAAGTGTGAAAAATTTGATAGAACAAAATACTCTAAAGGAATTCTTCCTATTGATACTTATAAAGATAAAGTAGATGAATTTTGTAAAAGGAAACTATCTCTTGACTGGGAGAAGCTAAGGAAAGATATTAAGGAATTTGGTTTAAGGCATTCAACTTTATCATCTTGTATGCCATGCGAAAGTAGTTCAGTAATTCAATCTTCAACCAATGGAGTAGAGCCAATTCGTAGTTTAATTACTTATAAAATGAGTAAAATGGGTAAGTTACCAGTATTAGTTCCTGGAGTTGGAAAATATGATGATAATTACGAATTAGCTTATAATTTCAAAGATAACTCTGGCTTATTAAAAGTAAATGCAGTTATTCAAAAATATATTGACATGGCAATATCAACTAATGTATACTATAACTATTCTCATTATGAAAATAATGTTCTTCCAGATGCAAAAGTAATGAAGGAAATTATGTATGCTTATTCTTTAGGGTTAATTAGTCTTTATTATAATAATACAGACGATGGAGATAAAGAACAACTAATGAATCAAAAAGAAGATCGAGATTGCTCTTCTGGAGCGTGTAAATTATAACTTATGAAAAGCGTTTTAAATCTTAAAAATATAGATCATACGAAACAACCATTATTTTTTGGAGAGGATCTTAATCTTCAAAGATATGATCGTTTTAAATATCCTATATTTTTTGAACTATTTAAGAAACAAGAAGAATTCTTTTGGTGGCCTCATGAGATAGCACTAAATAAAGATCGTAGTGATTATAAAGATTTAGCTGGTCAAGAAAGATTCGTATTTGATACTAATCTAAAATTCCAAACCCTTGGAGATAGTATGCTGTCTAGAAGTATCCATTCTTTAAAAGATTACGTCAGTAATCCAGAGCTTGAAATATGCATGAATACTTGGCAAAGATTTGAAGGTATTCATAGTTATTCTTATTCGTACTTACTTAATAACGTACATCCAGATGCTAGTAAATTTTTTGATAGTATTATGGAAGATAAAGAAATAGTATCTCGTGCAGAATTAATTAGAAATAATTTTGATAAGATCCTTGGCGATGATGATAAAAAAGATTTAAAACAAAAGATTTTTGATTGTATTCTTTCTGTTAATGTTATGGAAGGTCTTGTATTTTATGTCTCATTCGCTTGTTCTTTTTATTTTGGATATCGAGGTAAGATGGAAGGTAATGCTAAGATTATTAAATTTATTCAAAGAGATGAAGCTCTTCATTTTGCTACAACTCAAAATCTAATTAAGATTCTTAAAGAAGAAGATAAAGAAGGTTTTACTTCTATAGTTAAAAAGAGTGAAGATAAGATATATGCTTTTTATGAACAAGCTGCTAAAAATGAAATTGAATGGGCTGAATATCTATTTAGTAAGGGTTCTTTGTTAGGTTTAAACGCAGAAGTTTTAGCTGGTTATTCTAAGTGGCTTTGTGACGCTCGTTTGCGATCATTAGGATATAAGAAAATCTTTAATCAAAAAGATAATCCTATTGCTGGATGGTTAGATAGCTATCTTGATAGTAGCAAAGTCCAAGTTGCTCCACAAGAAACAGAAATTTCAACATATAAAATTGGGGCAAGGAAAACAGATATATCTGATGATGATTTTGGCGATTTTAAGCTATAATATTTAATATTAAAGTGTAAATATATGTGTGAATTTAGATATAACAACAGTATTTAACCTTGTTATCGGAGCCTTATCATTTCTTGGTGGATGGCTTTTTACTAGAGTATTCTCTATATCAGATCGTCAAGAGAAGCTTATCAAAGATCTAAATGATAAAACATTTAGTGATTTTATAGCTTTAAGAAAAGAAGTAGAACTAGAAAGCCGTAAACATCAACAAGAGATAGCGGATTTAGCTTTAAAAGTTAGTACTACATATGTTACTAAAGAGTCTTTTGAAGCTTATTTTGATAGGATAGAAGCTAAATTAGATCGTAATTTTGAGACTATACAAAATTATTTAATGAATAAAAATAAAAATTAACTGTAATAGTTAATGTGACGGTTTCAGAAAGAGACATAGATTTTTTTGCCAAAAAATTAAATTTATCACCAGAGAAAACTTTTCTACTTCTGCAGGATCCAGATTGTCTTCCAGAGATTTTAAATAAAGTGTCAGAAGAAAATATAGATGGTATTATTGATATTAGTTTTCCAGTTTTCGCAGAACTAACTATTATAAAATATAGTAAAGATCTAAAATACCCATTTGAAGAAAAAGAATATATATCAGAGGCAGTTGGTTCTAAATTCTACGATCTAATAGAAACTCCATTGCAAAATAAATATTTCTTTACATTAGAGCATAATGAGGATACTGCAAAATCAATTACTGTTTTTCTTGGATTCTTTTATAAAAATTTAAGAAAATTAAGAAGATCTTATCCATCAGAAAGCATTTACTATAATATTGCTAAAAATGGATTTGAAAATTCAGAGAAAGAAGAAATATCTTATCATCTAGATGATTGGATTAAAATACTCAGATTAATCCATAATGAGGTATGGTTTTAATTATTAATATTTTAGTAAAATTTCTGTATCTTTTGTTATAATATCGATTGTTTTAAAGTATATTTTTTGAGAATTAGGATTATATCTAACTTCAATATTAGGTTTATTGCTACTATTACAAAATACTAATTGAGTTATGGGTATAAAATAAATTAAATTCATTTTATTTTTTATATAGAATTTTGATTTAAATATATAGGTACTAAAATAAAATATATCGTTTTCTTTACTAAATTTCCTCTGATATCTAGGGGAAAGAATATAATTTAATATTTTATATATTTTATATTTAATAAAATAATTAGGTATTAATATATATCTTGGGCATTCTATAATAGAATTCGCATCAAGATCTTTTTTAGCAAAAACTCCATAACCACTAATATTAGATCTTTCTAAATACAGATAATTTGAATAAAAATATTTATCCAAGTTCATAATAGAGTATTAGGTGGTTTTCTACCCTTTCTTTTTTTACTCCAATTTTCTAAGTATTTAGTTTTTAATTTATCTTCTCCAAATTTGGATTTTCTCTTTTCTGAGAGTTCTTTACTTCTATCCCATAAATGGCCAATATTATCTTTCTTATTTTTAGTTTTCTCTATAAAATCTTTACTAGTACTAAATGCATCTAACTTAGTATCTATTCCAACTTGTGGTACAGTAAATATTCTATGCCATTTTAAACCAGACGAATCAATATATTCATGATTATCATGGACAGATTGAACTAATTCAATTATCTCTTCAGTTTTTGGATTTTGATAGATATATATTGGCATTACTCAATATAAGATAATATTTTATTCGAAAAAGATTCAGAATTAAATTTATCTTGAAGTTTTAAGCCTTCTTGATTGAGTCTATTAGATGATACTTTTTCAATTGCTTTTTCACATCCACTAATAAAATCATCTACATTGAAATCAAAAATGCTACCTTGATTAAATGGCGCGCCTTTATGAAAGAACATATTATCATAGGCTTCGATTTTACCATTAGGCTCAATTAAAATAGAATTATTCTCATTAGCCCAATCTTTATAAGCGTGAGCATTTAATATAACTGCATGTTTTCCTAAAGCTACAGAATGAAATTCTGGTAATCCCCAACCCTCTCCACCACTCATACCTATTACAATATCTGAACTATTTAAGTAATCATTATAAGAAGAATTTAATGGCATTCCACCAATAAATGATACATTAAAATAATTTTTACCCTCTAAAATAGAAGCAATTAATGGTTGATGCTGTTCTGCTGGAATAAATGGGTTGTTTATTGCACATTGTAAATAGTATTTTCTATTATTGCCATATTTCTTTAACCAAGTCTGAATTAATTTTTTATGGTGTTTTCTTTTTTCAAGTTTTCCAACTAAATTAAATACGATTCTATCATCGCTAAAATATTTTTTATCCTTACGAGAGAAGTTATATTTATCAAAAGGTAATGGGACAAATTCTACATTTTTGCATCCGTATGACTTGAATAAGTCTACAGAGTAATTTGAACTAAAAAGTACCTTCTCTTGATTCTTTACAATATTAATTTCAAATTTAGTCGGAGAGTCTAATTCATAGAATGAAAAAAGTATTTGCTTTTGAGAAAAGCTTTCTAAGGAACCATTTAGATGCCAAAGTTTAAATATATTATCCGATCTTTTATGATTAGATAAAGAATTTGATATACTTTTTTGTATATAATCTGTAAAATTTTTATCTAAATTTGTTTGAGAACTAAGATCTATATTATTTCCAATAGGAAATATTAATATATCTTTATTTTTATTAATTAATTCCCTAAGTAACAGGGTACTAGTTTGACCAAAACTTACGCTATTTATTGGTAAATTTAAACTCAAACTCATAGAATGTCATCTTCATCCTCTTGAACTTGCTGAACTGCCTTCTTTACAACATTTTGTTTCTGAGGACTAGCCTTTTGAGTTGTCTTATTTTCTAATGGCTTAGAAACATAGAGTCTATAATCAGGAGCTTTTTCATTCTTCTTATTGCTATTAGCAAAAACTACTACATCAATTCTTTGACCATCATGGTCATTAATATAACCAGATAGAAACGACATCCCAGTTTTACTTTTCTTTTTCCAAAGAGCACCTAGCTCATTTTGATTTTTATTTGTATTTGTATTATTCATTTTTATATTGTATATCCTTTATTATATTTTGTCAAAACAATTTTTACTATTAAATTTTATTTTTAATAATCCAATAGCTTTATTATGCAAATTAATAGCAGTTTGAGTGCTTATCTTTAATTTTTGACCTATTCTTTTCCATGGCATATTTTTCTTACCAGAGAAGTATCTTAATTCATAGACTTTTTTTATCCTTTGATCATTTAATGAATTTAATATATCAAATATATATTCTCTTACTTCATCTTTTTTAATTTCAGTCTGTATTGAATTTTTATCTATATGATATATTAAATCTTTTTCTTCCATATTTATATATCTGCTTTGATTATTAATTAAATTTAAACATTGATATCTTACTTGATTATATAGCCAAGTAGAAAATTTAGACTTCTTCTCTGGATCGAATGATATGGCAGATTTATATACAATATAATCTTTCTCTTTCTTAACGTCATCAATATATATTCCAGAACCATTAAGAACATGCGAATATTTATTATAAATATTATTACAAAGAGGAGAATGACGTTCTATTAATTTTTTTAGACATTGTTCGTCATTAAGAGTTTTTATACTCTTTATTAATTCTTCATCTGTTTTTTCTATTGTATATTTCATTTTATTTTATCCTGTAAGTATTTTTCATATATATTCTTTAGATGTTTTTGACTTAGTTCATAAAGAAAATTGACATCTTGACAAGTTTCCCAACTAACCGAATAATCAGCAACAGCCTTTAATTTATTATCATTAGATTTCTCTTCTATGTTAGCTGGAGGCACAAGACTTCCATCATCTCTCTTTCTTGAGATATGTATTAAGATACCATTATGATTTTTAAGCCACGCATATTCATCATCTTTATATTCAATATATCTTATATCTGTGATAATAGGTATTATATTATCTTTCTTTAATTCTTTAATTTTAGAATCTACAAGTGATGTCCAATATTTACCTTCAGTTTGCACTCTTCTGCATTTTCCATATGCAACCATAAGAGGTCGAATTAATTCTTTATCTGATCCATCACATTTGTTTAGATCAATTTTAAATTTTTTTTCTACGAAATCTCCTAGTTCTTTTTTTAGCTCATCAGCAAGAGCTATCCTTTGAGATTGAATATTCTTCTCTTTAAAATATCTTTTTAATATAGAATAAAAAGTATCTTTTCCAGATCTAGCAACTCCAGTTAGTCCTATCATATTTAATTTCCTCCTTCAGAAAAAGTTTCGCCATCGTAGGTAGGGCCAGTAGAAATACTTTTTGTATATTTAATATCATTATTAATAATAGAATTTGATGTTGAATATATGTCTCTTATATTTTTAACGCTAGGATCAATTACTTTAGCCTCAAAAGGTTTAGTGAATATTGTACCACCAGAAACATTAGTTGAACTAGGTCTATTTACATAAGTTCTATATATTTTATCATTGATTATTATATAAGAAGGGAATGGTTTAGAGAAAATAGTCCCCGAGGATTGGTTAGTGTTGCCGCTATAATTTTTATAAGTTTCGTAAACTTCAATACCTCTTGGGGTTTTAATATAATTATATTCTTGGAAAGCTTTTGGGAAAATACTTCCATGAGAAGAATTAGTAGAATCATTTCTGGATTTATAAGTTTCATATACTGAACCCTGTTGAGCAAATAAATGGTGGTTTGCCATAATAGAGAATAGAATTAATAGAATTTTAAATTTCATATTTTTTAATATTTATATTATAATATTCAAATATATCAATAGAACTTGAATCAGATTCATAATTATCAATATATATTACATTTTTTATACCATGAGCAATTATAGCGGTAGCGCAAGATGGGCAAGGCAAAAGAGTACAGGCTAATAAATTAGGATCATCACTTTCCCTAATTAAGCTCAGAGCATTAATCTCAGCGTGAAGCATGTATTTTCTTCTTGAATCTCTATCTTTCCAGAAATCTCCAGCTGCGGAGAATTTTGAAGGTAATCCATTATATCCGACAGAAAGAACTCTTCCATTCTTATTTAAGATACAGCATCCTACTTTCCTATAAGGATCTTCTGATCTTATGGACCATACTTTCGCAGTTGCAATAGCCATATCTAAAAATGAAGGCCTTTTCATAAATTTTTATACCACCAATATATAGATATTGCTATACCAGATGATATGCAGAATAAATTTTGGTAATCCATTTTTTGATCTTACTCCAAATATTATAACTTGTCAAATAGAAACTTGACATTCAATTTAGAAAGTTATATGATATATAAATGATAAATGATTTTAAACAAGCTCTTAGTTACGATGATATTTCTTTGCTACCAAATTTTTCAGATATTAACTCTAGAAAAGAAGTTTGCACTAAAACCAAAATATCTAGAAATTATGAAATAAATATTCCAATTATTTTATCTCCAATGGATACAGTCTCCTCTGTAAAGTCTTGCATTAAAATTAACAAACTTGGTGGAGCTGGGGTAATACATAGATTCATGTCTATTGACGATCAAGCTGCCAAAGCGAAACTTATTAAGGATGAGAGTAATTTTTGTATTACAGCGATAGGCCTAAGAGATGCTGACGATAGGATTAGGGCGACTAGTACTTATACAGATATTTATTTTTTAGATACAGCTAATGGCCTAGCAAAAAACGTTGAGGATTTTCTAAGATGGTATAAGACAGCAGGATTTCGACAAGATATTATTGTTGGAAATACATTAACAAAGCAAAGCGTTTATAGACTAGCGATCTTAAAAGCAGATGGTTTTAGACATTTAATTGGTCCAGGCTCAATGTGTTTAACCCAAGTTAAAACAGGAATAGGATGTCCAAGTATAACTGGAAATTATTATGCATGGAAAGCCGTAAGAAATTGGGAACTATCCCAAGTAGATTTATTCAGTTCAAATGAACCAGATCCAGCTAATAGGCCAAGCATTTTAACCGATGGTGGAATCAGATATCCAAAAGATTTAGTAAAAGCAATCGTTAGTGGATGCGATGCTGTAATCTGTGGTAGAATTTTTGCTGGGCTCTCAGACGTTATTGATGATGAAGATATAGTCGAGAAAAATGGTCAGAGATTTGCTAAATATCGAGGTATGGCAAGCAAAGACGTAGTAGAAGACTATGAATTATATGATGGGACAAAGAAGAATCTTTTTGTTGAAGGCGATAACACTCTGATTCCTATCATTGAAGGTAAATCATTAGAAGATGTTATTTATGATTTTGCCAATGGCTTAAGAAGTGCAATGAGTTATTTAGGATTTAGGAATCTTAAAGATATGAGGGGTGGTCTCTGGACAAATAAGATTCAAGCTGTAAGAGTTACTACTAATAGCATGTATGAAGGTTTTGCACATGGAAAGTAATTTCTTTATAGATTTAATTAAATATTCTTTTATCTATTCATTTATTTGTATTATTTTCTATGATACAAATGTAATAGTTGAATATTTTAAGCATATTCGATATTTAAATAAATTATTTAAAATAAATGATTATTTAAAATATAAAGAAATGGTGGATGATGGTCAGTTATATATAGCTTATATTGGCTCAGTTTATAATAATTTTTTTATTAAATTAATCAGCTGTCCTCTTTGTCTAGGTTTTTGGGTTAATATTTTGATATCAATATATGTAAATAAACTTTATCTTTTCTTTGGTATATACTACTTAAGTGTAATTATGTATAGTATTTTTAAAAGACTATATTATGCAATTAACGATTAGAGAATTATTTGAAGAATCTAAGAAATTAGATTTTGATTTTGTAAAAAGTAATGAACACTATTTAAAGTTCTTTTATCTTATGATGGGTAAAAAAACATGTAACTGTCCACGCAAACCAAGAGTTTTATCTGAAGAAGCTTTTAATGAAGCGTATAAATTATATTTAGATTTTAATAATACTCTTTCAGATGAATTTAAAAATAATTTAAAAATAAAGCTAAATACAGAAAATTTAAGTTTAAAAAACGAAGAAGGTTTAATAATTATTAATTTTTAATCTCCACCTTCACTACTACCAGGCTGAGTTGTACCACCATCACCAGATCCTCCAGTACCACAAGCTCCGCTATCTCCGCCTCCTTCATTTCCTCCTGGAACAGGACCTGGCCTTGGTCCAGGATTTACTGGTGGTCTAAAACCTGGTCGGGCTGGCGCGCTAATCTCTGGAATATTTGGATCATTAAAAGGATCTAGTATAACATCAATATTAGTCATCGTTTCTAGATTTGGATCGATGTCATATCCGACAGATTTACTATTAAATGAATTTAAGAATTTTAAAAAATTTAATTTCATGTTACATAATCAAAATTAATTGCATCTAGATACAATGGACTTGCAGGAGTATTATTTTTATAGTTAAATTCAGCTTTTAAAGTGACATCATCAAAAGTTGCACTAACTAGTATTTTTGTTTTGATATTAAAATTATACATACCTTGAAAATAACTTCTAACTTGTTGAAATCCACGAATATGTTTTAATCTAGCTACCTCATTAACTCTTGCTTGTAAGGCATTAACAACATTAGTGTTTGACATGCAATATATTGGAATAGTTTGAAGAGCAGTTTGATTAGTTCTGATTTTATTCAATAAAGTAAATGCATTGATCCTTAATTGATTATAAACTGCACTTTTTACCGTTGAATTATTAACGTAAGCTCCAAAGAATGCCGCCTCATCTGTGGCTTTAAAGGTAGATAAATCTTTAAGAGTTAAAGTTGGTTTCTTTGTTAAAGCATCAAAATCTCGATCTATTACCGAGAATATCATTTGTGCATCAGCCGCATAAATATCGCTTGTTCTTAATGCCATATACTTACTATTACACGAAAATTTTCTACATATATAAAAAATATATAATGGACCTGCTCGGGGTCGAACCGAGGTCTTCTAGATAATCTGAATTAAAATACTACAAGTTTAGTTTTTCTTATTTTTAACCTTTTATAGAAGAAAAACAGACATAATTGGCGATTTTATTTTGAATACTATACTTATAAAGAATAAAAAAACTTTATAAGCAAAGACATCTAAATACGCAATTATCCGTTAGATGCGTCGCGGTAATCACGCTGTAGAACTTAAGCTACAGAAACGGTCTCCTCGACTAGAGAAACTCTAGCAGAGATATGACCTTTGTATTTGGCTGTTTTGGCAGTTAATACTTTTAAGGCTTTTTAAAGAGACCCACCTAAACCTCTACCTGCATTTTAATTCTCAATACTAAAATCGAAACCAAATTCAGGCCCATTTCAAAGAACTTAAAGTATTATATATTACACTTTGACTTTTTTCAATACTTATATTATAATAACCATATGAAGTCAAACTGGGAATATGCGCTACAATTATTAGATCAAATTATAGAAAAAAATATTTATGATGATTTTAAAAAGAATAATGGTGAAAAGACTGGGGTGGATTGGAATATCCATCATCTAAATGTTTTAAAAAAAACAATACTGGAGATATATAATGCAAGATAATAACAATAATGAAAAACCAATTGAATGGGGGAATACACCTTATGGTAGAGCCACAGATTTCTCCCCTATTGTTCGAGTTTTACCAAAGATAAACAGAAACGCAACTTGTCCATTCTCTGGAAAAAAATTTAAAAAATGTTGCGGAATAAGTGGACAAGACTACTGTAATCGAGCAAAAGATAATCTTGAGAAATATTTGAACGATTTAAATAAAAAGAACACAACAATAGAAAAAATTAATCAGACAGCTCAAGATGATTAAAAATATTGATATAATCTTTGGTTTAGCTTGGGGAGATGAGGGGAAGGGGAAAATAAGTAATGCTATTAGCAAAAATTATGATATTGTTTGTCGCTGGAATGGCGGACCTAATGCTGGACATACAGTTTATTTAGGAGAGAAAAAATATAAAACACATATTATTCCATGCGGAGTTTTTCAAAACAAACTTAGTATTATTGGGCCTAATTGTGTTATTAATGTTGATAAATTTTTTGATGAAATAGAGTATTTAAATAAAGAAGGATTCAACACTTCTTTAATTAAAGTAAGTCCAAAAGCTCATATTATTACAGAAAAACATATAAATTATGATCTTGCTGTTTTAAAGAAAAAGCTTGGAACAACTGGTCAAGGCATTGCTCCCGCTTACGGAGATAAGATGTTAAGAGTCGGAAAGCTTGCAAGAGATTATATTGATAAAAATTATCTTTGGGATGGAGAACTTTATGGAGAAATTCTTTGTGAAGGAGCACAAAGTTTTTGGCTTGATATTAATTATGGAGACTATCCATATGTAACAAGTAGCGAAACTTTACCTTATTCCGCCTGCTCTTTAGGTTTTTCTCCTAAGAAGATTCGAGACATTATTGGCGTGGCAAAGATTTATGATACAAAAAGCGGAGTAGATCCGCTATTTCCAGAAAGCTTATGGGAAGACTCAGAATTAAATATGTTAATTGAAGCTGGTCAAGAATTTGGATCAACTACTGGAAGACGCAGAATTGCAAACTGGTTAAATCTAAATAAACTAATTGACGCAATTAAAATTTCTGGTGTCACTAAGTTAATTATTAATAAATGTGATATTCTTGAAAAAATACATACATATAAATTGTTTCAAAATAATAATCTATATAAATTTAATACATTACAAGCTATGCAATCCTTTATTAAAAATCAATTAAATCATGCCTTACAAGAACCAGTAGACATAATTTTTTCTGGAAACAAAGAATATATATAATTATAATATATTGTGAGGGTATTTTTTATATATTTATTCTATTACATTGGAGATATCATTAGCAGAACTACCATGAAGTGGTTTAATGGTATTGGGTATGGATTATATTCAAAATTAATGATTTGGAGTTCTAATTTAGATTCGACCGATATTCTTTGGAAACCAGTAAGAAAGAAAAAAAGATGATAACATTAAAAGATATATCAAATTTAAAACTTAGCAAAAAACAAAGACGCAAGCTTCTTGCAAAGGGCAAGTTAAGAGATCCTTTCGAGATATGGGTGGATCATCATAATCATAAACTTGAGATAATTAGAACTTGCAGTAGCTTAATTGGTGCAATCGTTTCTTCTATTGTTATGTTAAAAGTTTTTGGAGTATTATGATCTTTAAAAAGATATTAAATTTTCTTGATAAAACCGAACAATCTTTTCCTAAATATGGAAAGCTATACAAAATAAAAAATGAACCGCTTCCATTTAGATATATATTCGTTAGTGGAGACGATAAAAAAGGAATACATAGATTTAAGCATCATCAATTAAAAGAATATATATTTTATAACTTTGATGAAGTAGAAAGAGAAGCTAATCCAGAAGAATCTAGATTATATAATATAATAAAGGACTATATAGATGAACTTGCCAGAAAAGAAAATAACTCTTACCATAATTAATGGTTCTATAGGCGGGAAGAATGGAAATACTGGATCTCTTATCAATAAGATAAAGAAAAAAATCAATAAAATTGATTCGAATATAAAAATAAAGATTGTTCATCTTCATAAAGATTTTTATTGGCCCAAAGTAAGACATATTATTAAAGAAAGTGATGCGTTAATTTTTTGCACTGGAACATATTGGGATAGTTGGGGTTCAAATATGCAACAACTTTTCGAAAAGATGACTGAGATCGAAGGTAAAAAACATCTTCTTGGAAAACCAACTGGAGTAATTGTAACAATGCATTCTGTTGGAGGTAAAGAAGTAGCATCTAGAATGCAAGGAGTTCTTTGCTCAATGGGATGCGTTCTCCCACCGTTTTCTGCCTTTGCTTATAGTTACGCAGATCATGTCGCTCATCAATCACGATATCTTGGTAAAAAGCTACTAGATGATGTTTGGCATATTGAAGATTTGCAAGCATTTCTTTCTAATATTATTTCTTATACTAAAGGAGAGAAAGACTGGAAAGTTTGGGATTATCTTGATACAGAAGCTTATAATCCTACATCAGTTTGGTTAAAATAATTGGAACGATGGCTGAGTGGTCTAAAGCAGAAGTTTACTAAACTTCCGATGGTTTAATATCATCCGTAGGTTCGAATCCTACTCGTTCCGATGAGAAAGTCTAATCTCCACCTTCAGTACCACCACCACCACCAGGTTCTTCGATATTATTTCTTTTTCTAGCCACCAACTTTCCAATTCCTCCGCTTTTTATTACATTATCAGACCAAAGAACCACTTCTACTGGTGGATAACCAAAAATCCTTTCTATAGAAGATGGCCAATTATTGACAAAGTTTTTTTTACGATATAGTTTTAAATCATTTGTACCATTAGCCATAAAAGTTTCATTACCGCAAATAGGAGCATTTCCAGAAAAATATATATGTTTTAATTTAGGGCAATTTGCAAAAAGCGTACCTTCAAGAATGATTGAAGTTGAATTTGAAATCCCACTTAAAAAATAAACTTCCTGCAAATTGATACAATTAGCAAAAGCACTAGGGTCAATATTTATTATATTACTAAAAATAGTTACTAAGGAAAGATTGAAGCAAGAATCGAAAGCAGTGCCTCCAATACTTGTTACAGAGTTAGGTATTGTAATAGTAGTTAGATTTGTACATCCAGAGAACGCATTATCTCCAATAGCTGTTACGGAATTACCTAATATAACACTAGTGAGATTATAGCAAGCTGTAAAATTACCTATACTCGTTACAGAGTCTGGTATAATAATGCTAGTTATGTCTAAACAAAATTCAAAAGCATTTGCCGCAATACTTGTGACAGCTTTTCCATTATAAGTACTTGGTATAATAACGTCTCCTGCTCCAGCGCAAGATCCAGATGAGACTTCATATGTATCATCAACTTTAAGAGTAAAAACAAGAGCCATAAGTAAATTAATTTACACTTTTAATTTACTAACAGAAAAGAGCCAAATATATAAGGTGTAATAATATATATGAGCAACGAAAACGAAGCCCTTGCGATTTGCTCTGAATTTGCAGATGAATATGGCGTAGATATTGAAGACGGCGAAAGTATTGTAGTTTATATGAAAAGCGAATACATTAATGAACTGAAGAATATGTTAGAACGAAAAGCTTATAAATTAAAATCATTTAAAGTCTATGGAGACGAAGCTTTAGTAAATTTTATACCTCAAAATAATAGTTGATTTTTTTAGAAAAATATAGTATATATATAGAATGAACAGCCACTTTATATTAAAAATTATAAAATATTTATTTTCACCTAAGAAACTAGAAAGATCTAATAAACCTAAATACTGGTGGCGAGATTGGGATTGGCTCTAACTTTAAAAGTAAATTCTTAAAATATTTTTCTTTGAAGATTCGTTTTTATTAATTCTTCTATAGTAGAAACCTTTAGATCCATCAACTTCTTTAGTTATATAGCTTGCTTTAAAATTTTTATTAGAAAATATATAATCGATAGGTTCATAATAACTTTCCAATTTATTTAAAGTTAAATTTATTTCTTCTGCCCATATTTTTTCTGCTTTAGAAGCGTCCCTTTCATCAATTGAATATTTAGTTATACTATATAATTTATAATTTATAATTCCGTCTTTAATAGATAAAGATCTTCCTGATGAATTATTTGAAGAGTCATTAACATTTAAGCCTCGAATATATAATCCAAAATTATTATTCATATCAACCTTAATAATAAAATGGTCTATTTTTTTATCAGTAAATTTTTTATTAAAGTTTATATAAAAAAATGAATTTAAGTTAATTCCTGTCTCAATTAATACATATTTATATATTTCATTTTTAAAGTTATATAAGTTTAACTTTTTTATAATTTTCTTTAAAACATTAAACAATAGTGCTTTATCTTTTATGTTATTTAAATTAAATATATAATATTTTTTCTTATTTAAGATGCCATCTAAATTTACATGAAAACAATATTCTTCTTTAAAATCTTCTTTAGAGAAGGTTTTGCATACAATATCATCTGCGAAGTCTAAACCCGCGCAAGGATGATCAATATATTCGAAATCTTTAAACACATATAATTATATTTCCATGTATAAAAAAAACAAATATAAATCTTGATTTCTACTTGTAATTATCATATAATGACTATATGAATAAAATAAATAAAATTATCCTAAGTTTAGTATTAACTATCTCTGTTTCTATGGCAGATGTAGATTCAAGTAATAATGATTACGATGTATCAGATGGATTTCTAGCTACTGGCGATCTAGTCTTAGTTCGCCCAATTTCATCTGCTGCGACAATTGGTGCATTCGGAATTTTTGCTGTAGTAGCTCCATTTACAGAAATGGCTGGTTGTACGGAAGAAACCTATGAAGGCCTTGTCGAGAAGACTGGAAAGTTTTCTTTTGATCGTGATCTTGGCGATTTTAAAAAGTAACATTTGCTAACAAAAAAATCCCAAATATAATACCATATTTGCTAACAGGATTTTTGCAAATAAAGGCTATTTGCTAACTAAAAATTGCCAAATATATAAAAAGTCATATTTATGAATGAAAAAACGCCAAATAAAGGAGCTGGAAAAGGTGATTCGCCAAGAAATTGTTTTTCTGATAGGTTTAAAGAAAACTATGATAGTATTTCTTGGAAAGAGCAAGATCAAAAGTCATTGATTAAAAAAGAATTAAAAAAACAAAATGGTTCATCTACATATATTTACAAATGACAGATTTGAAAAGAGCCTTAGAGAATCGTGCAAGTTCTTCTTATATAGCGGAATACTCTGCCCCAAAGATTGAGCTTGCGAATCTTGATAAACTACAACAAGTTAGACATCTAAATCTCAATAAAAAAATAGAGACGAGGCTCCAAGAGATCAAAGCTGAATATGACGCTTTAGTTTCTCTCCACGAATGGAATAGCTTTGTGGATACTTTTGAGTGCAGAATAGAATGTATTATAGGTCAAGATTATTATTTATACGAAGCAGAAGAAGGTAGAAGATTCTTGTCTCTTATTGAACCAGAAAGATTTACAATGAAATATAAGTTCCACGGCACGACAAGGCTAAATAGTTTTGGATTCTTTGAAAAAGTAGATATTGACAAAATTGACAATGGTTAGTATATTTAGATAATGAGAAAAGGAGTATGCTGTATTGTCTTATCTCTAGAGGAACAAGATGTTCCAAAAAAGTTTAAGACAATGACATATAAAAGATTCTCTCAACTTCCTAGAGAAGAAGCATTGAGAGAGCTATCTTCTCGTATTCTCAACAATATGGATGTCACATATCACGCTATTAAATATTGTGCGGATAATGGACACGCATATAGATTATCTTCTGATTTGTTTCCTCTTATTACTTACGATAAGGCAAATGTATCGCTACAAGATTTACCAGACTATAATCTAATACTAGATCAATTCGATAAGATCAAATCTTTAATTCAATCTACGAATGTTAGAGTTTCTTGTCATCCCTCTGAATTTAATGTTCTTGCTAGTGACAATCAAAATGCAGTAGATAAAACAATCAAAGAATTAAATTTTTATGGTTGGTTTATGACGCAAATTGGTTGTCCACTAAACTATAACTCGCCTATGAATATGCACATACATAATTCCAAAGGTGATCTAAATGGTATAGTCAAAAAGTTTATGAGCAACTTTGATAAGCTATCAGAGGATGTTAAGACTAGATTAGTTATAGAAAACGATGACAAAGATTCTTGTTGGTCTATTAAAAAACTTATGAGACATTTTCATTCTGTCACAGCTATACCAATTACTTTTGATTATCTTCATCACAAGTGTCATCCAGATGGATTAACCGAGAAGCAAGCGTTTGAGTTAGCTTATTCTACTTGGAATACTACTCCATTGTTTCATTATTCAGAAAGTATTGAAGGACACAAGAATCCACGCAAACACGCTGACTACGCAACTCGCATACCAGATTCATACGGATTAAATGTAGATGTAGATTTTGAATTAAAAATGAAAGAAAAATCTTTTACCAAGTTATGAAACAAGATAAGTTAAAAACTTTATTTCCAGATCATAAAGAAATTTTTAATTATTTCCACATAGATTTTGAAACAGGGAAAATTTATGATAAAAAATTTTGGGACAAAGGACACCCAAAAGAAGTAGGCAGACCAACAACATCTAAGGGAAATTATAGAAGAATTAGTGTCACAAAGAATGGCAAATCTATTGATGTATTAGCCCACAGATTAATTTACTACGCTTATTATGGTGAATTACCGCCAAGTGTAGATCATAAAAAAGACATAAAAAATAAAGATGCTATTTCAAACTTAAGAGCATCTAATGGAAAATTAAATAGATTAAAAGAAGAAAAAATAAAAAGACGAAAAAAATCAAAAAGATCAAAAGTCTCAAAAAAATATGTAGGAATTATGAAAAGATATTCTTATTGGTGGCCTTTTTATAAAGGAAATTTTATTAGTGATAAAGGTTTTGTCACAGAAGAATTAGCGGTTGTTTGTAGAAATAACTTCTTATTAAAAGAATATGGAGATTACGCCAAAGAAAATATAATAAATATTGATGAAGAAATATTAGTTAAACACAATAAGCTACAAGAACTAGAAGAACAAAAAGAAAAATACATAGATAAACATAATTTTATCCGAATTAAAGAGCAGATTAAGAATGAAAAATAAATACTTAATTATTTCTGACATTCATCTTGGCGATAAAGATTGTAAGGCAGAAATCTTACTAAAGGTTTTAAAAAAACACAAGGCAAAAACAATTATAATTGCTGGTGATCTTTTTGACCACCACAACTTAAATCGTTTAAAAGGTAATCATTGGAAAGTATTATCTAAGTTAAGAAAATTATCTAAAAAACAAAAAGTAATTTACCTAATTGGCAACCATTGTTTTCTCAAAGCAGAGTTTATGAGTATTCTTCTCGGCTTCGATTGCAAGGATGAATATATCTTAGAATTGAAAGACCAAAAGATTCTTGTTGTTCACGGCGATATTTTTGATATTTATTTTACAAAATATAAATGGATAACAAATTTTATTGTAAGATTATATTACATATTCAGACATTATACTCCATTTGCTGATGATTTCTTTAGTATCTTTAAGAATAGAACAAATAATTTCATAGAGAAAAGCTGTGATATGAAAAGAAATGCTCTCAAATATATAGAAAATAATAACTATGATAAAGTAATTTGTGGTCATTCACATATAGCTGAATACTCGGATAAATATATTAATACTGGTAGTTTTTGTGAGGAGCGAGCTTCTTTTGTTGTTATAGATAATAAGAATAACATTGACTTAATAAAAATTTAAATTATAATAAGTAGTATGGGATTATTTAATTATGTCCGAGTAGAACAGGAACTTCCTCTTGATGCTACATTAAAAACGCTAAATCGTAATTGGCGAGACGAGGAATTTCAGACGAAAGAAATAGAAGAAAATTGTCTTTCTACTTATATTTTAAGAGATAATAAATTATATGAAGAAGTAATTGAAGGACATTACGAAGATAAGACAAAAGAAGAAATAGAAGCTGATAATAAAAAATATAATAATTGGATTAGGATTCCTTCTCTTTGGAAACAAAAGTGGGTAGTTGATAAAAAGTATGATAAGTTTCGTGACGATTATACTGGAACTTTTACTTTTGGTTGTGTTGTGAATGGTGATAATATTGATGCCACAGACTTTTATCCAGATTGGAAAGCTGTTGTAGTTAAAGGTGAGATAAAAGAACTTACAATCCTTCCAGAATATCAAAAATATCCTAGCAAAGATAGGATTGAATCTCAATTAAAATTAGAAGCAGAGATCAATCTTCACGAAAAGAAGATGCGTTGTCCAGTTTATAGAATTTATTTTAATTATTATGTTCGTTCTGTTGAAAAAACTGGCTGGACAATTCAAAAATATATTACTAAACTTATTAGAGTTTTAGATTGGATGAATTGGAAGGGTATTAGATTTTTTGTTAAAGTTTTAACTCCAAGATGAAAAAAAATTTCAGAGTAGTCACACATCTTTGGCCTACCGCAGATGAGATGGACAAAGAGTTTTTAATTGATTTAGAAAAACAATCTGTTTCTAGAAGAAAAACTAATCACACATATATTCCTCAAGTAAGTGGTGGTTGCAAATATCCTCAAATTAATTATAGCAGACACGGAAAAGTTATAAGACTATTATTACATAATGTTCTTTTTTATCACAAACATAGATATTTACCAGAAGAAATAGATCATATAGACTTTAATCCTTTAAATAATAGCATAGATAATTTAAGGCCATTAACGATGCCAGAGAATAGATATTATGGAGATAAAAGAAAATTTTTTAATGGAAAGAAAACATCTTCAAAGCATATTGGAGTCACCTTAGATAAGAAACAGGCGAAATTAAAAACAGGTAAAATTTGGAGAGCAAGAATCACAATTCCTAAAAATCATCCAGATTTTTTAAATAAAAAATCAAAAGAAATACATCTAGGCTTTTATAAGACCGAAGATGAAGCGGGTAGAATTGTAAATGAAAATATTATAAAATATAATTTACAACACATATTTAAATTAAATACTTTTGATTCGGAAAATGAAAAATAAATACTCTCATACTCTTGAAGTTAAAGAAAAAGATGGTTATTTGTATATTGAATTGCCAAATTCTTTGATAAAAAAGATGGGTTGGAAAATCGGTGATACGATAGATTGGCACGATAACAAAAACGGCACTTGGACTTTATTGAAAGTCGCAACTCCTTCTAAATCAAAAAAAAACAAAATTTGACATCGTGGCTTATCCAGTATAAACTGGAACTATGAAGCTACCTACAATTTATAAAAAGACAAAGGCTGGTAAAGTCCAAGAGTGGACTATCGAAGTTAAAGGAAATCAATACCGCACAATTTCTGGTCATACTGATGGTGAGAAAATTACAAATGAATGGACAGATTGTGATGTAAAAAATGCTGGTCGTGCTAACGCCACAACTCCAGAAGAACAAGCAATCAAAGAAGCAGAAGCAAAACGCAAAAAGAAATTGGAATCTGGTTATTTTGAATCTATAAAAGATATTAATAAAACTCAATTCTTTGAACCTATGCTTGCCCATAAATACGGAGATTACGATATTAATTTTCCTGTTTATTCTCAACCTAAACTAGATGGTATTCGTTGTATAGTCACAAAAGATGGTATGTTTTCTCGTAATGGTAAGAAAATAATTTCTGCTCCTCATATCCGAGAAAATCTAGAAGGATTCTTCAAAAAATATCCTAACGCTATTCTAGATGGAGAACTATATTGTGATAAGTTAGCAAACGATTTTAATAAAATTTGTTCGCTAGTAAAGAGAACGAAACCTACTGATGAAGAACTAGAAGAAAGTGCAGAAACTATTGAATATTGGGTTTATGATGCACCTAAAATCGGTATAGCTTCTCAGACCGATTCATTTTATGAAAGATATGAACTTGTATTAGATGCTCTTAAAAAGAGTAATCAATATAAAAAGATCAAAGTTGTCACTACATTAAAAATTAACAAACAAGAAGAACTTGATGAAGCCTACGAATTATATATGGAGCAAGGCTATGAAGGTCAAATGGTTAGATTAAATCGTCCTTATGAAAATAAGCGTAGTAAGAATCTTCTTAAAAGAAAAGATTTTATGGACGAAGAATTTATAATCCAAGAAGTTGTTGAAGGTGAGGGCAATAGAAAAGGAACTGCTGGTTATATGGTTTTCAAAAATAAACACGGCAGAAACTTTAAGAGCAATATCAAAGGTGATTTTGATTATCTAGCCAAACTTCTTAAAGATAAAAATAAACTTGTTGGCAAAAAAGCTACCATAAAGTTTTTTAATTATACGCCCGATGATGTGCCAAGATTTCCTTATGTGATTGCTATTGATAGAGATAGCTACGAATAAAATATAATTTGACACACATTTAAAATTAATTTAAATTCAATATATGAAATTAATCGAAAAACCCATCAATGTTGTAGAGTCCGATAGTTTTGAGTCCGTAAGTTTTGGAATCAAACAATCTGGACTTCCTTATATCTTTAACATCCTTCGCAATCAGTTGTATTCCAACAAGCCTCTCGCAGTTTTGCGTGAGATCGCTTGTAATGCACAAGACGCTAATATCGAAGCAAATAGCAAGCGTTCTATCGAAGTTAAACTTCCTACAAAGCTCGACCCTACTTTGACTATCAGAGATTTTGGTAATGGTCTTTCTGCTGATGATATTAAGAATCTTTATTGTTTTTATGGTGAATCCACAAAGCGTAATAATAATTCCGCTATTGGCTATTATGGCATTGGTAAGTTTGCACCATTCAGCTATGGTGATAATTTTGTTTTGATTTCTTATCACGCTGGTAAGAAAACCACTTACAACGCTTTTATTGACGAGACTAAAATCGGTAAGATTGTAAAGCTCAAAGAAGAAAAATCTTCCGAGCCTTCTGGCGTTATGATTTCTGTTCCGATTCGTGAAGATGATACTCAAACCTTTTTGAATACTGCGATTAATTTATTCAAACACTTTAAGAATAAGCCAGTTATCAAAGGTGCAACTAAAGACGAACTAGCAAAAGTTTATGATCGTAAGCCTGTATTTGAAGGCAAATCTTGGCGTTATTATGCCGAAAAAGGTGATTATTATAGTCGCTCTAACTCTGTCGCAGTAATGGGCGTTGGATACTCTATTGATACTAGTGATGTAGATTTCAAAGATGATGACTTGGAAAGTCTTTGCAATCAAGGTTTTGAAGTAGATTTTGAGCTAGGTGAACTAGATATTACTGCAAGCCGTGAGAGTCTTGAATATACTGACAAGACCAAGAAAGCTATCAAAGCTAAATTCAAGAAAGTAAAACAAGAGATTGCAGAATCAATCTCAAATCAATTTAAAGCATCTGACAATATTTTTGATGTTAAGTGTTTGTTCCAAGAAGTATTTGGAACTCACGGCAGTTTAGGCTATATTGTTCGTAGCTCTTTGAACAATAAGATTCAATGGAATGGTAAAGTTATCAACGATCATATTATTCCGTTCAATAAAACTATCATAGACAAAGTGTGTGCTGGTGAAGTTGTAGTGAGATTTTATCAGAAGTCTCGCAGAAGCACAAAACTCGTTTCAGAAGCGGAAGATTCTAGAATCATTTGTGAGAAGTCTCACAAGATTCTAATTAATGATACTGGTTCTACGCAAGGTGTGACTTTCAGATTAGCAACGCTCTGGAATCAATTAGGTGATGAGATTGATGGTGCTTATGTTATCACACCTAAAACTGATGCCGATAAAAACATATTTGATAAGCAACTCGGTCTTGTAGAAAAGAATTACCTTAAACTTTCTGATTACGAAAAGATTAGTATTCAGCAAGTTAGCTCTGGTTCTTCATCAGTAGCACCAAAGAATCCGAAACATTCTTCTCAAATCTTTAAGTTTAAGCGTGATGATGCTCGTAATTGGGGAACTAAATCCTCTCATTGGGAAACTATGAGCATTGATCTTGCTAATGACAAAGCTATCTATGTGGAACTTAATACATTCCAAGCAGTAGCAAAGAATGGAACAACTTTAATTGGTAATGGTTCTTTCAAGGACACACTAGAAAAGTATGAGGAGCTTACTGGCGAAAAGATTACAGAAATCTATGGAATTAAATCCAAGACTTTTGAAAGCAAAAAGAAAGTAATTTCGAAGAATAAAAATCTTGTTAATCTATGGGAGTATATGGAGGAGCATCTTCGTGAGGAGTTTGATAAAACTGCTCAACTCGTTATAGATTCAAAGCATTGGCAAAATCATATTAAAGAAGATGATGGTGATGAGTTTTCTGATCTTGCAGAAAGAATTAATAAACATAGCTCTATCACTAAAAATAATAGTGAGTTTGCTCAATACTTGAGTGCGGTTATGTTCTATAAAAAATCTAACTTTAAGAAAGTAAATGAAGTTTTGGAGTTTTTGAAAAATGCAGAGTTTGATATTAAATTCAAAGATGTCCAGCCAACTTATGATTTACAAAAACTCATTAAAGCTGTGAAAGAAAAGTATTCTATGTTGAATATCTTTCTGCCTTGTGTTAATGTTTGGCAAATTGATTCAAAAGCTAAAATTGAAAAGATTGCCGAATATATAAATCTTATTGACAAAAACTAAAAAAGGAGTAAAACTATAAATATGAAGATACCATATATATTAACTGATCGTAGTCTTACTATCGTTCTTAACGATGAGCCAAAGACTATTACTAGCGAAAAT
>Ga0214917_10000146_pt1 | contig 83562 bp, 85 predicted proteins | sample LL_1208_BB_MetaG_FD_177983 | JGI IMG/M metagenome (GOLD analysis project Ga0214917, IMG submission 177983) | Freshwater microbial communities from Lake Lanier, Atlanta, Georgia, United States - LL_1208_BB | ecosystem: Environmental > Aquatic > Freshwater > Lake | place: USA: Georgia | collected... | reverse complement strand
CGACGCTTCTCAGCATTTACCTCATGGGTTTCGGTCTCAGTTGGCTGCAATAACACTTGCACTTTCTGCATCGTCCCAACTCTTCGCGGAGTGGAGAAGGATCGCGCAGCGGCTGATGTCCTTACCGAGATGCGCGCACTGGTTAACCAAGGTGTCATCGAAATTACTCTCTTGGGTCAGAATGTGAATGCCTACGGCGTTGAATTCGGTGACCGTGGCGCCTTTGCCAAGTTGCTGCGCGAAGCAGGAAAGATTGATGGGCTCGAGCGGGTTCGCTTCATGTCACCACACCCTCGCGACTTTACCGATGATGTCATCGAAGCCATGGCCGAAACTCCAAATGTCATGCCGCACCTTCATATGCCGTTGCAATCTGGATCAGATGCAATTTTGCAGACAATGCGCCGCTCATACCGCACAGATAAATACTTAGGAATTCTTGATCGAGTTCGTCAGGCTATGCCAGATGCAATGATCACAACCGACATCATTGTGGGCTTCCCAGGTGAAACTAAAGAAGATTTCCAAGGAACTCTTGATATTGCAACACAAGCGCGTTTCGCTGCCGCTTACACATATAAGTATTCAATCCGACCTGGCACACCGGCAGGAGCGATGGAAAATCAAGTGCCTGAAGATGTGGTGGGCGAGCGATATACACGTTTGCACGAACACCAACAGCAGATTTCACAATCAGTGAATGAAGAAGCTATCGGAACAACCCATCGTGTGATGGTCTCTGAAATCGAAGGGCGTCGCGATGAGGCGCAATCTCGTATGACGGGGCGCTCAGAAGATTTCCGATTGGTCCATTTCAGTAGCGATACGGACGCTCGTCCTGGAGATTTTGTTGATGTAAAGATTTCACAGAGTTCTGCTCATTACTTGATTGGTGATGCTGTTGCAGTCCACCGCACTCGCGGGGGAGATGCTCACGCAGCTCGCACGGCGCCAGCTTCGACATCACTCGGAATTCCAACGGTAAGAAAGTGAGCCGGGTAATTGTTATCTGCGGTGCAACTGCCACAGGCAAGAGCGACATTGCAGTTGAAGTAGCCCAAACAATTGGGGCTGAGATAATTAATGCGGACTCCATGCAACTCTATCGAGGAATGGATATCGGGACTGCCAAACTTCCTGAAGGTGAACGAGGTGGAATCCCACATCACCTACTCGATGTTCTGGATGTGAACCAAGATTCGACGGTAGCTTGGTATCAAGAGCAAGCACGATCGATAATTACCGACATCCATGCGCGAGGCAAAGATGCCGTCATCGTTGGAGGTACTGGGCTCTATATCAAAGCAATCCTGGACGATCTCAATTTTCCAGATACTGACCCTCAAGTTCGCGCAAAACTTGAAGCAGAAGCCGAAGAGTTTGGATCTGCCTCACTCTTTACTCGCTTGGAAGAACTCGACCCAGCGGCCGCCCTTGCCATTGATCGCGCAAATACGCGCCGCATTATTCGCGCTCTTGAGGTTATTGAAATTACCGGCCAGCCATTTACCGCAAATCTTCCACGTGAAGATAGTTCGAGATATCCCGAAGCGCTTCAATTTGGACTCGTTATGGATCGCGAACACCTACGCGATCGAATTGATCTGCGTGTCGATCGCATGTGGGATCAAGGGTTTGTTGCAGAAGTCGATCACCTCATTGCGCAGGGCATTCGCGAAGGCGCAACAGCCCAACGTGCTTTGGGGTATGCGCAAATCATTGCGTTACGTGATGGAGCGTTGAGTGAAGAAGAAGCGAAGGAAGATACAAAGCGAGCTAGCCGCCAATATGCCCGTCGCCAAGAGACCTGGTTCTCCCGAGATGCGCGCATTCAATGGGTGGCCCAGCATCAACCACGACTCGAAACCATCCTTCAGAAGATAAACTCATAACATCATGACGCAACCAGTAATCGGCACATATGGCCACGGAACCGAGAATGATTTCGTCCTCATCTTTGACTCAGAAAACGCACTCTCTATCACAGAGCAGCAGATCGCCGTTATCTGCAATCGCAGCACCGGTATCGGTGCCGATGGCTTGATACGAATCACTAAGAACGATGGCAGATGGTTTATGGATTACCGCAATGCCGATGGATCAATTGCTGAAATGTGTGGCAATGGAATCCGCGTGATGGCAAGGTATCTTGTGACACGCGATATTCAACCTGAAGGAATCTTTGCCATCGATACTCGCGCTGGAATCAAACACCTTCGCGTTCCACGCGAAGGTGATATCTCTGTAAATATGGGCCAAGTTACCGATGAGATGGAAGAGATTGAAGCGACTAATAATGGCCACACCTGGAGTGGGTTTAATATCAACGTCGGCAATCCTCATGCAGTTGTCTTTGTAGATTCACTCGATGAAGTGGGTTCACTTGTTGATGCACCAACCGTTTCACCTGCATCGTCCTATCCTGACGGTGTTAATGTTGAATTTGTAGAAATCTTGCCCAACTTTGAAGCGAGGATGCGAGTACATGAACGCGGAAGTGGCGAGACTCGTTCTTGCGGAACTGGAACATGCGCCGTCGCACTTGCTGCAACGCTGAAGACAAATGGCAAGTTGCCTTCACGCTGGACGATTTATCCACCCGGGGGACGACTCATCGTTGATATTGATGGACATTCAAATGCGACTCTTACGGGTCCTGCAGTTATTCTCGAAGATCACGACCTCTCGAAGTACCTTGCTTGATGAGTACCCCAGAAGACGGTTACGACAAGTTATTTGATGATCTCTTACGTGAAAGTGCAAGGGTTGCTGCCGACTTCGATTACGACGAAAGCGACTTTCAAGAGAATGAACAACAGGAACTTTCAGACCGTAATGCGCTGCGCCGCATCAAAGGTTTCTCTACTGAACTTCAAGATATCTCTGAGGCTGAATATAGACAGCTTCAACTAGAACGAGTTGTTCTTGTCGGCGTCTGGACTGAAGGCACATCCGAGATGGCTGAAAATTCAATGGCTGAATTGAAAGCGCTTGCAGAAACTGCAGGATCAGAAGTACTTGAGGCGCTCATTCAACGACGCGATCGACCGGATCCTGCAACCTATATAGGTTCTGGAAAGTTGATCGAACTGCGTCAAATTGTTGTAGCAACAGGGGCGGATACCGTTGTCTGCGACGGTGAACTTTCTCCCGCACAGTTGCGCACACTCGAAGATAAGTTAAAAGTCAAAGTCGTTGATCGCGTTGCACTCATTCTCGATATCTTCGCCCAGCATGCAAAGAGTAAGGAAGGTAAGGCGCAGGTAGAGCTAGCTCAGATTGCATACCTTCTTCCTCGTCTTCGTGGTTGGGGAGATTCGCTCTCACGCCAGGTTGGTGGTCGAGCTGCCGGTGGTGCCGGTATTGGTGGACGCGGGCCTGGCGAGACAAAGATTGAAACTGATCGCCGCCGTATCCGCGACAAAATGGCGAAGTTACGACGTGAGATCGCAGAGATGAAGGTTTCTCGCGATACTAAACGTCAAGAACGTAAGCGCTTCAATATTCCATCCGTTGCCATCGCTGGATATACCAACGCAGGAAAGTCATCACTCCTCAATGCGCTTACAGGGGCGGGAGTACTCGTAGAGAATGCACTCTTTGCAACTCTTGATCCGACTGTGCGCAAATGTGAAACTTCCGAAGGTCGCGTCTACACACTTTCAGATACCGTGGGATTTGTCCGCCACCTTCCACACCAATTAGTCGATGCATTTAAATCAACGCTTGAAGAAGTTTCTGGTGCAGATCTCATCGTTCACGTAGTTGATGGATCTCACTCCGATCCGTTCGAACAAATTCGCGCGGTGCGCCAAGTCATTACTGAAATTGGCGGAGGAGATATTCCTGAAATCATCGCAATCAATAAAGTTGATATTGCCAGCCCCGATGTTGTGATGGAGATATTGCGCAAGGAACCCAATAGTTATGCATTCTCTGTGCGCTCTGGATTCGGTATCGATGGACTCATTCATGCAATTGAGAAATCACTTCCTCACCCCAGCGTCGAAATCACAACGGTGATTCCCTATAGCCGCGGCGATCTTGTGAGTGCGATTCATGAGCGCGGAGAAATCCTGAGTGAGGAACATCTCGCAGAGGGAACGGCAATCCATGCCTACGTTGATGGCGGTCTTGCCAAAGCGATTGAAATTGCCACCTCAAAGCAGGAATAAACGCGACACGCCGTAGGTTGTATCGGCTATAAAGGAGAGAATGCGCGACTATTCGCGCAGGTCGGGCAGCTGGCCCGCTCACTAGAGATGTATGGAAGCGAGGTGATAGCAGTGGCAACAGATTACGACACACCCAGAAAGACCGATGAGGAGCTTCACGAGGAATCGTTAGAAGAACTCAAAGCAAAGCGCGTTGACGCACAATCAGGTCAGATTGATGTTGATGAGGCAGAAGCTGCAGAGAATCTTGAACTTCCAGGAGCAGACCTTTCGGGCGAACAACTTGCAGTACGAGTTGTTCCAGTTCAGGTAGATGAATTTACATGTTCACGTTGTTTCTTGATTCACCACATCACACAACTTGCTAAAGGCGAAGGCGCTAAAGCAATTTGTAAAGAGTGCGCGTAAGTTCTTCCGGCTTTCTCGAACTTACCAACCAATACGGAGTGAAATCACGTTCATCTTTAAGCGTGATTTTCACACCCGTTGAAATCCAAAAAGTAATAGCTAAGTAGGCGGCCGGATCTGCATCTCGGGTCCGAAGTAATCGCATCTGATCTGCGCTTAACTGCTCGACACCAGCAAGATATTGAAGCTCGATATGAGCCCGACCAATACGCAACTCCTTCTGGTCTAGCACTATCTCCGAACGTGCCGCCATTGCTATGAGAACGATGCCAATGGTCGCCGCCACCCAAGCAAAGAACGCAATCTGATTGTTGAAGGCTGCCCAGATTGCAATGACAAGTGAGAGAAGTAAGAAGTAAATGAAGGTAAGAAGCCACATTGGGGGACGTATCACTTCTTTGAAGACCATAAGCGCTAGGTTATCGTGCAATTCATCAAGTAACCTAGCCACATGAGTCGCGTTGCAAGCACTACGCCTCCCGAAGGAGCGCAGATTCCAGAGCGCCATCCGCTCTCTCCCGAAACCGGAACTCAGATTCCTTCTCACTTTAAACATTGTTTTGGTTGCGGCGAACTTCATCCAACGGGTCTTCATCTTGTTGCACATGTTGGCAAAGGTGCCGATATCACCGCAGAATTTATGGTGACGGAAAATCATCAAGGCGCTCCCGGCTTAGCTCACGGTGGTTTACTCTCTCTTGCATTTGATGAAGCGCTTGGAAAGTTGATGTGGCTGCTTCGCGCTCCTGCTGTTACTGCGCGACTCGAAACCGATTTTCTCAAGCCTGTACCCATCGGAACAAAACTTCATATCACTGCTCGAATTACTGGTCAGGTCAATCGCAAGGTGTATTCAGAAGCAGAAGGTCGCCTTGGTGGGCCAGATGGTGAGATTGCAGTACGTGCAGCATCTCTCTTTGTCATTGTTCCCATGAAGCATTTCTTAGAGAACGCGCCGGCTGAATATATGGAGGCCCTTCGCAAGAACCCTGAACTTCTTACCTTCGTCGACCCAGAATTCGATATCAATCCATGAACGATTTCCAGGTATTGATTAAGCGCTTAGATCCAGATCTGCCGCTACCTAAGTATTCCAAAGGTGGAGATGCTGGCGCGGATATTGTCTCGCGTATCGATATCACCTTAGCGCCAGGGGAGAGAGCGCTCGTTCCTACTGGAATCTCTATCGCTCTTCCTGATGGCTATGTAGCGTTGGTTCACCCACGTTCAGGACTTGCCATTAAGCATGGTGTCACGATGGTCAATGCTCCAGGAACTGTAGATGCGGGATTCCGCGGAGAACTGCAGTGCATCATGATCAACCACGATCAAAAAGAGAGCGTTACCTTTAAACGTGGAGACCGTATTGCACAATTGGTATTTCAAAAAGTTGAACGTGCAGAGTTTATTGAAGTTGATGAACTCCCGGGTTCTGGTCGTGGCACAGGTGGCTTTGGATCGACGGGACGGCAATGACAGCACACGAAGATCGTGAGAAAGTTTTAGCAGCTTTCGGGGGCAAGAAGGGTCTTATAGATTCTGGAATTCCTTCAGTTATTTTTCTTGTCGTTCTTAACGTCACAGATCGACTCAATACAGCTCTCTTTGCATCCATCGCAATTTCAGCAATTCTCACCATTATCCGACTAGCGCGGCGCGACACTATCCAGCATGCGCTGAGTGGATTTATAGGTGTACTCATCTGTGCCTGGTTTGCCAATCGCACAGGCAATGCCAGCGATGTCTATCTTCCTAAACTTCTGACCAACCTTGGATATGGAACTGTCTATCTGATTGCAAACCTGGCTGGCTGGCCGATCATGGGTCTCGTACTTGGTCCAATTTTGGGCGAAAACTTACTGTGGAGAAATCATCCTGAACGTAAACGCGCCTACATCATGGCGAGCTGGTTATGGGTTGCCATGTTCTTCACTCGTATTGCCGTGCAATACCCAATCTACAGAAGTGGGAATGTAAACCTACTGGGCACTGTCAATCTTGCGATGGGATATCCACTCTTTATTGCAACTGCTTATGGCTCGTGGATGATTCTCAAGAACGCGCCAAAGATTCCTACTGAGCGATAAAGCAGCCTTTAATCAAATCTTCAGCAGTTGCGGAGGCCACAAAAAGCAGCTCATCTCCTGCAATAAACACATCACTGGGCGCTGGCGCAATGACTCGGCCATCACGAACGATGGCAGCCAGAGATGCATCATCAGGCAGAGTTACTTCTTCAACAGTCTTACCGATGCATGTGGATGAATCTGGAAGAGTGAGTTCGACGAGATTTGCCTGACCTTTTCGGAATGAGAAGAGGCGAACAACGTCTCCAACACTTACTGCTTCTTCAACCAACGCTGCGATGATGCGTGGAGTGGATACCGCAACGTCTACGCCCCATGATTGATCAAAGAGCCATTCATTCTTTGGGTGGTTGATGCGTGCAACAACGCGAGGAACTCCGTACTCAGTCTTGCCGAGTAGGGAAGCCACAAGATTTACCTTGTCATCTCCAGTAGCTGCAACGAGCACTGCGCAGGTGTTGAGCTGAGCATTATCAAGGGATGCAATTTCACAGGCGTCAGCCATCAGCCATTCTGCATCGGGAACTGACTCAATCTTGAGCGCTTTAGGGTCGCGGTCGATAAGAAGTACCTGATGGCCGTTATCTAGAAGTTCACGGGCGATTGCGCGTCCCACATTTCCTGCTCCGGCGATAGCGATTCTCATAGCCTATGCACCCGGTCCCTTGGTGAGTGCAGCCTCAGCTGCTTCCATTCCATCATCACGGATAGTCATATGAACAAGGTCTCCATCTTGAAGAACTGTGTGAGGCTCTGGAATCAAACCTTCACCAAGACGAGTGAGGAATGCAACGCGAGCTTGCGATGCTGTTTCAAGTTCAGAGATAGGGCGGCCGTACCAATCCAGATGCGGATGTACTTCTAGAAGTTGAACGGTGCCTGTTGCATCGCGCCATTCGGAGCGAGCCCCACCCGGAGCAATTCGGCGAAGAATTTGATCTGTTGCCCAAATAACTGTTGCAACAGTTGGAATACCAAGGCGCTGATAAATTTCTGCGCGACCTGGATCGTAGATGCGAGCGACAACATTGGTGACGCCATAACTTTCGCGGGCTACACGAGCTGCAAGAATATTTGAGTTATCGCCATTACTTACTGCGGCAAAAGCTTCAGCGCCTTCGATACCTGCTTCAAGGAGCGTATCGCGATCAAAACCGACGCCCACGATTGTGCGACCTTTAAAGTCTGGACCAAGACGGCGGAAAGCCTCCTTAGCTTGGTCAATAATCGCAACAGAGTGGCCAGCTGCTTCAAGTTCGATGGCTAAAGAAGAACCGACTCGACCGCATCCCATAATCACTACGTGCACGGGAATAACTTACTACTGACGCCGATAAAAATCTTCATTCCGCCAAACTCGACTAGGCTGGGCGTTATGTCATCTCCGAAGAGAACTACCCTTGAAGTGGGGCAGAAGATACGGGTGACGATTGAGAAAGTGGCCCACGGTGGCCATTTCATAGCCCGCTATGAAGGTGCAGTCATCTTTGTAAGGCATGGAATTCCCGGCGAAGAGTGCGACATTGAGATCACCAGCACAGGTTCTTCATTTAATCGTGCTGACGTGGTTGAGGTTCTGACTGCATCGCCTGATCGTGTGAGTGCGCCATGTCGATTTGCCCACCGCAACGGTTGTGGCGGCTGCGATTTCCAACATATTTCACTCGGACGTCAGCGCCAGCTTAAGAGCGATGTCATCACTGAACAATTTGCTCGAATCGCCAAGATGGATCTAACGATTGAAGTTGAGGAAGTCGCCGGCCCACTTGGGTGGCGTACGCGCTGTTCGGCAGTGACCACGAAGGCTGGAGCTCTCGGCTTCTACCAAGCTCGTTCTCATAAAATCATTCCGGTTGATGATTGCCGCATCTTGGTTCCAGAGATGCGTTATGCAGAGCTTGCTCAGCGCGGTGCAAAGGGAGACCAGCGCATCGAAATTTCAATCTCTAATTCCGGCGAACGCACGATTGCGACGGCCAACTCTCGCGATGAATCACCGTTACGCATAAGTGATGGACCTGATGTAGCTCATTACACCGTTGGCGAAAATTCTTTTGAAGTGAGTCAGAAATCATTTTGGCAGAGCCATAAAGATGCGCCACGAATTCTGACTGATGCAGTTCTGAAGTATGCGCAGCCACGCGAAGGAGATCATGTGCTTGATCTCTACGGGGGAGTCGGCCTCTTTGCGGCAAGTTTTCTCTCTCTTGTCGGAGAAAGTGGTTCAGTAGATATCGTTGAAGGGAGCAAGAGTGCAACCGCCGATGCTGCTCGCAATTTCGAAGGAAAGAGCAATGTTCATATTTACACCGGTGATGTTGCTCGACTCATTACTCGATTCGCTTCGGCCGACGTCATTGTGCTCGACCCACCACGTGAAGGTGCTGGCAAAGATGTGATTGCGCAGTGCGCACAGTTGAAGCCTCGAACAATTGTCTATGTGGCCTGCGACCCAGCAGCACTTGCCCGAGATACCGGCTATCTGCGTGAAGCTGGTTACGATCTCGAATCCATGCGGGCCTTCGATCTCTTTCCAATGACTCACCACATCGAATCTGTTGCGAAATTTGTGCCAAGTAAGGTATCTTGACGTCAAGATATATCTCTTGAAAGAAGAATCACGATGAGCAAGAACTCACTGGGTACAAAGAAGAACCTCACTGTTGCAGGTAAAGATTATGAAATCTTTGATATCTCAGCCGTTGATGGTGCAACCAATCTTCCATTCTCGCTCAAGGTTCTTCTAGAAAATCTTCTGCGCACTGAAGACGGTGCAAATATCACCGCAGACCACATCAAGGCGCTGGCGCAGTGGGATCCATCTGTCGAGCCAGATACTGAAATTCAATTTACTCCCGCACGTGTTGTCATGCAGGACTTCACCGGCGTTCCATGCGTTGTAGATCTTGCAACAATGCGCGAAGCAATCGTGGACCTTGGGGGAGATCCATCAAAGGTCAATCCACTTGCGCCGGCAGAGCTCGTGATCGATCACTCCGTAATCGCAGATGTTTTCGGAACAAAAGATTCCTTCGAAAAGAACACAGATATTGAGTACGAACGCAACCGCGAGCGTTATCGCTTCCTTCGCTGGGGCCAGGGCGCCTTTGATGAATTTAAAGTTGTTCCACCAGGGACCGGAATCGTTCACCAAGTAAATATTGAATACCTTGCTCGCGTCGTTATGACTCGCACAGTCAACGGAGTTCTTCGTGCGTATCCAGATACCGTCGTCGGAACTGATTCACACACCACCATGGTTAATGGTCTTGGAGTACTTGGTTGGGGTGTAGGCGGTATCGAGGCAGAAGCAGCTCTTCTTGGCCAGCCTGTCTCAATGCTTATTCCTCGCGTCGTTGGATTTAAACTTTCAGGCGAACTTCCAGTCGGAACAACTGCGACAGATATGGCGCTCACCATCACCGAAATGCTTCGTAAGCACGGAGTTGTCGGCAAGTTCGTGGAATTCTATGGACCGGGTGTTGTCTCAGTTCCCATGGCTAACCGCACAACTATTGGAAATATGTCACCTGAATACGGTTCGACATGTGCAATCTTCCCCATCGATGAAGAGACTCTTCGCTACTTGCGTCTTACAGGTCGCAGCGATGATCAAGTCGCACTCGTTGAGCAGTATGCAAAAGCTCAAGGAATGTGGCACAACCCATCGACATCACCACGTTTTTCTGAACATATCGAACTCGATCTATCGACTGTGGTGTCATCTATCGCAGGACCAAAACGTCCGCAAGATCGCATCTCTCTTACTGCATCTAAATCTTCCTTTGAAAAGATTCTCCCTACCTACTTCTCAGATAAGACTGGTAAAGAGGCTTATCCTGTCAACGTTGGCGCAAAAGCCACCACCATTAAGAATGGCGATGTTGTGATTGCCTCCATTACTTCTTGTACCAATACTTCTAATCCTTCAGTGATGATTGGCGCAGCTCTGCTTGCGAAGAAGGCGGTTGAAAAGGGTCTGACGTCTAAGCCTTGGGTAAAGACAACGCTTGCTCCTGGCTCAAAGGTAGTAACTGATTACTACGATCGCGCAGATCTCACTAAGTACATGGAAGCTCTTGGCTTTAACCTGGTTGGTTATGGTTGCGTCACCTGTATTGGAAACTCGGGTCCACTCCCAATTGAAATTAGCAATGCGGTTAACGAGAATGATCTCGCAGTTACGGCAGTTCTTTCTGGAAACCGTAACTTTGAAGGCCGCATTAGCCCTGATGTGAAGATGAACTACTTAGCTTCACCACCATTGGTTGTGGCCTATGCACTTGCCGGAACCATGGATCATGACTTTGAAAATGATTCCCTTGGAAACGATAAAGATGGCAACCCAGTTCTTCTCAAAGATATCTGGCCATCAGCGCAGGAAATTCAAACTGTCATTGATTCTTCAATTTCATCTGAAATGTTTAAGAAGGATTACGCAACTGTCTTCGATGGCGATCATCGCTGGAAGTCACTTGATACTCCAACAGGTAAGACATTCGAGTGGGATCCAAAGTCAACCTATGTTCGCAAACCTCCGTACTTCGAAGGAATGCCAGCAGAACCAAAGCCAGTCACCGATATCACTGGAGCTCGCGTGCTGGCCATTCTTGGCGATTCAGTAACAACGGATCACATTTCACCTGCAGGAAATATCAAAGCTGATTCACCGGCAGGAAAGTACCTCGAAGCAAATGGTGTCGAGCGTAAAGACTTCAACTCGTACGGTTCACGCCGCGGAAATCATGAAGTAATGATTCGTGGAACATTTGCAAATATTCGCTTGAAGAATCTTCTGCTTGATGGCGTTGAAGGCAGCTTCACCAGGAACTTCCTTTCCAATGGAGAGCAGACAACAATTTATGATGCATCAGTTGCTTATCAAGCAGCAGGTGTTGGTCTGATCATCCTCGCAGGTAAGGAATACGGATCAGGATCATCACGTGACTGGGCGGCAAAGGGAACGGCGCTTCTCGGTGTTCGCGCCGTTATTGCAGAAAGCTTTGAACGTATCCACCGCTCTAACTTGATTGGCATGGGCGTACTTCCATTGCAGTTTACCAATGGTGCCAATGCGCAATCGCTTGGTCTTAAGGGTGATGAAACATTCTCAATTACCGGTGTAACAGCACTCAATGATGGTGGAATCCCGAAAGAAGTCACTGTGACAGCGGGGGATAAGACCTTCACCGCCAAGGTGCGTATCGATACGCCAGGTGAGGCGGATTACTACCGCCACGGTGGAATCATGCAGTACGTACTGCGCCAGCTTCGTGGCTAATCTAGACTGCAGCCATGCTCGAATCAATCAAAGGTCCTAACGACCTCAAGGCCCTGCGCCCTGACCAGTTAGCTCAACTCTCTGAAGAGATTCGCCAATTCCTGATCACCAAGGTTTCCAAGACCGGTGGCCACCTAGGTCCTAACCTCGGTGTCGTCGAACTCACGATTGCGATTCACCGGACCTTCGATTCTCCAAAAGATGTCATTCTCTTCGATACAGGACATCAGTCTTACGTCCACAAAATTCTCACAGGTCGCGTTGATCAATTCGATAAATTGCGTCAACGTGGTGGCATAGCTGGATATCCAAACCGACGCGAAAGCGCGCATGACGTCATCGAAAACTCACATGCATCAACTGCGCTTTCATGGGGTGATGGAATCTCTCGCGGATTCTCACTTACGGGTCAAGATGATCGCCATGTAGTAGTTGTTGTCGGCGATGGTGCACTTACTGGCGGAATGTCCTGGGAGGCGCTGAACAATATTGCTGCTGCCGATGATCGCAATTTGATTATCGTGGTTAACGATAACGAGCGGTCTTATTCACCCACCATCGGTGGCGTTGCTACATACCTTTCAACTCTGCGCGTTACGCGTGGATACGAACGCTTCCTTGATTGGGGTAAAGAAGTTCTTGCCAAGACTCCTGTGGTGGGTAGCCCAATCTACGAAACTCTTCACGGAATGAAGAAGGGCATCAAAGATATTGTCGCCCCTCAAGGAATGTTTGAAGATCTCGGCCTGAAATATGTTGGTCCTATCGATGGTCATGATGTTGCCGCGATGGAGCGCGCACTCACACAGGCAAAAGAATTTGGCGAGCCGGTACTCCTTCATGTCATCACTGAAAAGGGCAAGGGCCATCAGCCAGCTCTAGCAGATGAAGCTGAAAAGTTTCATGCAGTCGGAATTGTTGATCCTGAAACTGGAATGTCATTGAGTAAGTCTGTAACGAGCTGGACCAGCGTCTTCTCCGATGAACTTGTCGCAATGGGGCACGAGCGCAAAGATCTTGTTGCAATTACTGCGGCTATGCTCGGACCTACAGGTTTAGATAAGTTTGAACAAGCTTTTCCTGATCGCACCATCGATGTCGGAATCGCAGAACAACATGCAGTAACTAGTGCTGCAGGTCTTGCCTTTGCAGGTATGCACCCAGTTGTCGCTGTGTATTCAACATTCCTCAATCGCGCTTTTGATCAGATGTTGATGGATGTCGCACTTCATAAAGCCGGAGTTACCTTCGTTCTTGATCGCGCTGGAATCACAGGTGATGACGGACCTTCTCACAACGGAATGTGGGATCTTGCCCTCACTGGAATTATTCCCACACTTCATGTGGCAGCTCCTCGCGATGCAGTGCGCCTTCGCGAAACTCTTCGCGAAGCGCTCGATATTTCAGATGCGCCGTCACTAGTTCGTTTCCCAAAGGGCGCAGTACAGAGCGATATTCCAGCTTTCGAGCGTCGTGATGGAATCGATGTTCTTTATCGTGGCGAGAGCGCCGATGTGCTTCTTGTCAGCGTGGGTGCAATGGCGGCTATCGCTGTTGAAGCTGCATCTCAGGCTTACCGTGAAGGCGTTGGCGTTACCGTCATTGATCCTCGTTGGGTAAAACCACTTCCACAATCATTGGTCACGATGGCGCGGCGATATAAGAGCGTAGTTGTCCTTGAAGATGGAATTCGTCACGGCGGTATCGCAAGTTCAATTTCTGAAATGTTCCGCGAAGCAGGACTCAACGTGGCACTTCACAGCATCGGCGTTCCGCTTGAATTTATCGAACATTCAAAGCGTGCAGAGATCCTAGAAGATCTTGGGATTACTGCTCAGAAGATTTCACGCGATATTGTCGAGTGGAGTTCTACTGTGGAAGAGATGCAATTCCCGGCGCATGAAAACGCTGACCGCAAACAGACTCGCTAATTCCTTCACGATCTAAATACGGCAAAATTCCGCCGAGATGCATCGGCCAACCAGCTCCCATCAACATGCAGAGATCTATCTCTGCCGGAGATGAGACCACACCCTCATCGAGCATCATGCGCGCTTCTTCTGCCAGTGCTTTGAGTGCGCGTAGCCGTACTTCTTCAGCCGTTGATGGTGTTGTGCCTTTATGAACCAGTGCAAGAGCTGCAGGGTTTGGTCCTACCGACCCATCTTCATTCTTGATGTAGAAAGTCTTTACGCTCTCCTTGACCATTGCCTGCATCGTTGGAGAGATGCGGTAGCGAGGTCCTAGATTGGCATTGAGAGTTTCAGAGACATGCAGTGCAACACCAGGACCTACGAGGCCAAGGAGTTCAAAGGGAGACATAGGGAATCCGATTGCGCGCATTGCATTATCTGCTGTAGCTGGGTCAGTACCCTCATCAACGGCATCGGTGATTTCACCCATGAAACGTGTGAGCAAACGGTTTACGACAAAGCCGGGCGCATCTTTACAGATAATCATCGTCTTCTTGAGTTCCTTGCCAATGTTGACTGCAGTTGCAGTTGTTGCATCATCAGTCTTCGATGTACGAGCAACTTCAAGAAGTGGCATGACGGCAACAGGATTAAAGAAGTGGAATCCAACGACTCGTTCAGGGTGTTCAAGTCCTTCGCTCATACGTTCGACCGATAGGGAAGATGTATTAGTTGCCAATACACACTCTGGCCCAACAATCTTTTCGAGCTTCTTAAAGAGTTCTTGCTTCAGAGAAAGCTCTTCAAAGATTGCCTCGATGACAAAGTCACATCCTGCAAAGACCTGCTGGTCAGAAGATCCGCTGATAAGAAGTGAAAGACGACCGGCAGATTCAGCGCTCATGCGCTTCTTCTCGACCAACTTGGCGAGTTCATTCTTAACCCACGCAACGCCCTTGTCAGCGCGCTCTTGATCAATATCTGTCATGACAACCGGACACTTGAGATTACGGAGTAAGAGAAGGGCAAGTTGTGAAGCCATGAGGCCTGCGCCAACAACCCCAACGCGAGCAACCTTGCGACCAAGTGCAGGCTTAGGTGCACCTTCTACTTTCTTGCGCTTCTTCTGGATGACGTTAAATGCATAGAGCGAAGCGCGCAGGGGATCTGACATTGTCAAGTCAGCAAGAGTTGCATCCTCAGCATCAAAGCCTTGGCCGCGAGTATTTGTCTTAGCTTGTGCAATGAGTTCGAGCGCCTTCATAGGGGAGGCAATCTCAGCTCCACCGTATTTCTTAAGCGCAGCTTGGCGACCGGCGGCAAGGGCGGCATCCCAAGCAGGATCACTTGAATAATCTTTACGTTCGATCTTTGTCGCACCCGACAAGATGGAAGCGGCAAAGGCAACTGACTTTTCAAGGAAATCAGCAGGTGCGTAGACAGCATCGACTATGCCAAGACCAAGTGCATCCTTTGATTTCATCATGGTGTTGTTATTAAGGGCATTTCCGATGATGACTTGAACTGCACGTTCTGGACCTATCAATTTCGGGACGATGGTCGCTCCACCCCACCCCGGAACGAGTCCAAGGAATACTTCAGGAAGTGCGGTAAATGCAGTGGCAGAGAGGGTGCGGTAGTTGCAGTGGAGGCCAACTTCAAGTCCGCCACCGAGTGCTAAACCATTAATGAAAGCAAAGGTAGGGATGCCGATTTCATCGAAGCGACGGAATACATCGTGGCCAAGTTTTCCGATTGCAACCGCTTGCTCGCGCTTATTAAGGAATGCGAGTGCTGATAAATCTGCGCCAGCTGCAAAGATAAATGGCTTGCCAGTTATAGCGATCGCTGCCGGTTTACGAGAGGCAGCATCTGTAATCGCGGCATCGAGTGCCATCAATGACTGCGGCCCGAAAGTATTGGGACGATTGTGATCGTGTCCATTATCTAAAGTGATGAGAGTGAGAGTGCCCTGAAAACCAAAGGGGGATAGGTCAACATCGCGCACAAGTGCATGGGTGATGACTTCATCTGGAGCACCTTCTGGAAGTTGGATAGCTGTAGTCATTACTTCTTACCTCCAGTGAAGTGTGGGTTCTCCCAAATAACTGTTCCGCCCATACCAAGTCCGATACACATTGTTGTGATGCCGTAACGGACATCTGTTTTCTCTTCAAAGGTACGAGCCAAGTTGAGCATGAGGCGAACACCAGAGGATGCCAGTGGGTGGCCCACTGCAATTGCACCACCGTAAGGATTGACGCGGGGATCATCATCTGCGATTCCAAAGTGATCAAGGAAGGCAAGAACTTGTACGGCAAATGCTTCATTGACTTCAAAGGCGCCAATATCTTCAATCTTCAATCCAGCTTTTTCTAAAGCCTTGATTGTTGCTGGGACTGGGCCATAACCCATGACCTCGGGCTCGACTCCAGCAAAGGCAAAGGTGACCATGCGCGCTTTGATTGTCAGACCCAGTTCCTTCGCCTTATCTTCACTTGCAAGCAACGCTGCAGTTGCACCGTCGTTAAGGCCTGAAGAATTTCCAGCCGTAACGCGACCTGCTGGGCGGAAGGGAGTCTTTAAGCCTGCAAGACCTTCCATTGTCGTTGTTGGACGTGGTGCTTCATCGACAGTTGCAATACCCCAACCAAGTTCTGGGGTACGAGCAGCGGTTGGAATGAGATCGCGCTGAATCTTTCCATCTGCATATGCCTTGGCAGTTTTCATCTGCGAATTGAGCGCATAGGCATCTGCGCGCTCTTTTGTTAATTGCGGAAAGCGATCGTGTAAACGTTCAGCTGTTGCTCCCATGGCGAGCGCATCTTGTTCAACTAACTTCTCAGCTAAGTAACGTGGATTGGGATCCATGAGTTCGCCCATTGGGTGATTGCCCATATGTTCAACGCCACCAGCAATAGCAATATCAATTGCACCCATTGCGATTGCACCGGCAACAGTTGTCGTTGCAGTCAGCGCTCCTGCGCACCAACGATCAATGGAGTAGCCCGGAACTGTCTTTGGAAGTCCAGCAAGTAGAGTTGCGCTGCGGCCGATATTCATCCCTTGATCACCAGTCTGGGTTGCAGCAGCGATTGCAACATCATCGATAGCTGCAGGATCGACCTTGGGATTGCGCTCTAAGAGGCCACGCATTGCGCGCACCATCAAATCATCGGCGCGGGTACCCGCATACATGCTGCCCGCCTTGCCGAAAGGGGTGCGCACGGCATCGACGAGAACGACTGAACGGACTGATGACATAGAACTTCCTTCGCTGGTGAGTATCTTTGGAAAGGCTACTCGCCAGTAGGAGATTTGGCTATGCGTTGAGAGGTGTTTTTACCTTCGCTGGCTTTGAGAGGTAGGCAGCGATTGTCAGACCAAGGTAGGCAGCCCAAGCAAAGAGCTGTAGCCACGAAGTCGTTGTATCGAAGCCGATCGTTCCCCCGAGCAAGGATGCGACAAATGATTCCTTCGGCATCCATGAAGTGATATCCCATGCAAAGGCGTCAGGGCCTGGAAGAATTCCAAACTCCTGGAATTCGTGAATTCCGTAAGAGAGAACTCCACCTGCAACAACGATGAGTGCTACACCTGAATAGGTGAAGAATTTGCTGAGGTTAAGTTTGACAGAGCGGTTATAAATTCCGTAACCAAGTCCTACGGAAAGGGTTAGACCCAAGATAAGGCCGAGAGTTGCAGTTGAGAATGCACCTACTGCCTTGAAGTTGGAGTAGAGAAAGAGTGATGTTTCTAGCCCTTCACGGACTACAGCAAAGAAGGCAAGGGTTCCCATGGCGAATGCGCCAGATGCAACAGCAACCTCTGCCTTGCCATGGAGTTCATCGCGCAATCCACGTGCTGTGCGCTTCATCCAGAAGACCATCCATGTCACCATTCCAACAGCTACGAAAGAGGTAGTTCCTGCGAAGAGCTCTTCGCCCTTATCTGAAAGTTCTGCAGAGGTGTAGGACAGGAATGCGCCAAAGGCCAAGCTAGCGGTGATCGCTAGGGCCACGCCGGTCCAGAGAGAACGCAGGTGATGTCTGCGCTCGCTCTTCACGAGGTAGGCAACGAGGATTCCAACGATGAGCGCGGCCTCAAGGCCTTCGCGTAGGGCGATGATGAAAGTACTGAGCATGGTGAGAGCGTAATTGAGCCGCCCTATTTACGCAACTCTTTTGTTGCGTAATTCATCACACCTCAGGGGAGGCCTCAGCCGGCGGCTCGGCAACTTCAAGGGGCTCTCGCTCAGTGAGGGCTTGTTCCAGGATGGAAGAAGCGATCTCAGCCTGCCAGCGCCGGGCCCCAAGGGCGACGAGGGCTTCCTGCACTGAAGTTGCGGGAGGTTCCCAGCAAATACGGCGTACGAGTTCGGGGCTAATCATGTTTTCAAGTGGAATCGAAAGTTCTTCGGCACGCACCTGAAGATTAAAGCGCGCATGGGTAAGGGGCGCATATTTTTCAGGGAAGCGCTCGCGCCAAATTTTAATCGGTGGAAGAACATCACTCTTTGAACGCGTTTCAGGCCATTGATCCTCGGGCATTGCAATGGCATCGGTAATACAACTAATCCATGTCGCAGCATTTTCTAACCACCGCGCTCGCAAGCCGAGCGGACGCAGAATCTTCTCTAAATGTTTGCGATTTGTAATGGGCCCTTTATCTGAAGCAAGTGCAATCTCTGTAATTGCTGCATCAGAGAGAAGTCGACTCGGTGAGATATCGAGCTCTTGTGCTAATTCATCGCGCGCCTGCCAAATCTCACGAATCACTGCCATGTGATTGCGCTTCTTTACCTTGTGCATCCCTGATGTTCGTCGCCATGGATCGATGCGAGGAGCAGCTGGTGGGGCTGCAATAATGGATGCAAAATCTTCTTCAGCCCATTTCAATTTCTTTGCATCAAGTAAGAGTTGATACACCTTGTCACGCAGTTCGACTAAAAGCTCAACATCGAGAGCTGCGTAGTTGAGCCAATCATGGGGCAGTGGTCGCTGCGACCAATCGACAGCCGAATGCTCCTTTGCAAGTGAGACTCCCATAAGGGCTTCAAGCAGTGGTCCAAGTCCAACGCGAGGCAGACCTGCAATACGGCCACCGAGTTCGGTATCAAAGAGAATATTTGGGTTGATGCCAACTTCGCGAAGACAGGGCAGATCTTGCGTACTGGCATGCAGAATAACTTCAACGCCTTGAATCATTTCATTAAGCGCCACAAAGCAGCGGTGGCCAGGGCCAAATGGAATCGGGTCAATGAGGTGTAGTCCGCCACCTGTGCGCTTTATTTGAATGAGATAGGCGCGTGCACTGTATTTATATCCCGATGCACGTTCTGCATCGAAGGCAAAGGGACCTGTACCTTGCGCAAGGAGTCCGAGAGCTTCATCGAATGCAGCTTCGGTATCGATGATGGGCGGAACTCCTGCAGCAGGATGTAAGAGTGGAGTGGGCGCCGCAACTTCAGGCAGTACTTCTTCTTCAGCCACGGCGACGAGCTGAACCGATGGATGCAACGCCATCAGGAATAGGTGGCAAGCCAGCGACCTCAGTCATGAGATTGCACCACGCCTGCACATGAGCAAATACATCTTCCGGTGCATTAATCACAGGAGACCATGAAGCACGAATCTCTATCTCAGAGTCATCGTTGCGTGGAGATAGCTTTCCGAAAGATGCACTCGAGACGCGAGTAACTGTGCCACTAGGTGCGTTGTACTGCGCACCTGTCGAAGCTAAAGAATCGAGCAACCAATTCCAGCCAACTTCTGGAAGTAGTGGATCCTCCTGCATCTCACTGTCAACATCTGCGCGCATAAAGCTGACGCAGCGGAAGTCACCTTCCCATGTGTCTTGGCCGCCAGGTTCGTGCAAAATGACGAAGCGCCCCGAGGCAACTTCATCTTCAGCTTCGCCTACATGTCCATTTGAAATATCAGCGGTGAATGCAAATGAATATGCTGCGAGTTTTTGGGGCGCAGGTACTTCTTCCAGAATAATCTCAGTACGGGGAGTGAAAGTACGAAGAAGTTCGATCATCTCTTCAAAAGTAAATGTCGATTTCACTGCTTAATTCTAAAGTTCGAAGGCCCATTTATACGGGAGGCTGAGGGGTATCGCAGTAGAGTCCTCGCCATGGCTAGCTTCCTTGCGCTTTTATCGAGTGGACTCTGGGGAAGCGCCGACTACCACGCAGGAAAATTGAGTAAGCGATTTCCTGCCATCGCAGTTCTAGGTACAACCCAGGCAATTGGATTTGTCACCGGAGTAATCCTGGTTCTGTTCACGGGCGCGTGGACGGCAGATGCATTTGGCACGGGTGGGTATCTCATCGCAGGAGCGTGTGCAGGAATCTCTGGGTATCTGGGTTTGATCAGCTTGTATGCAGGGTTATCTACGGGCCGAATGGGTGTTGTATCACCCATTAGTTCGTTAGGTGCACTCATTCCACTGGCTTATGCGATTTTTATTAAAGGCGATCAACTCTCAACTATCTTGAGCATCGGCGTCGCAGCTGCACTCATCGGTGGATTCTTAGCGAGCGGTCCTGAAGTGTCGCAAGGTTTACCGCTCAAACCGGTTCTACTTGCTTTATCGGCTGCAATTTTCTTTGGCTTGGCTCTTGTCTTTATGGCGATCGGTTCGCAGAGCAGTGCGCTCATGACAATGACGATGATGCGTACGACAACTCTCATTATCGGTATCGGAATTTTTCTTCGCTATCGACATATTGGCGGACTTGGAAAACCTGAACTTCCAATTCTGATCTTTATCGGTGTTGCAGATTTCGCAGCGAATCTTCTCTTAGGAGTTGCGACAACTAAAGGCTTAGTTTCACTTGCCATGGTGCTTGGATCGCTCTATCCGATTGCAACAGCCCTACTTGCCTACAAATTCCTCCATGAAAGACTTCACAAGGTGCAATATGCAGGAATTGTCCTCGCAGTAATTGGTGTGGCTCTCATCTCAGCATTTTAATTACTGGCGAGCAGAGATAAAGCGAGTTCCCGAGTCGACCTTTTCCTCAACTGTTGAGAAGTGAGAGAGTAATTGCTCAATATCAATGAGATCTTCGCCTCCAGTTACATCGGTGATGCTCAGCTCTAACGCATCAACCAGGTCGGCACCGATAAGTTCTTGGATTATCGCCACACCTGCTTCAACATGAATGTTTGGACCAAATGTTTTCTCTGCACGTTCAATCGCTTTGGCAGGCGATAGGTTCCAGCAGTGCGCAAGGCGGTTATCGGCAAGTGGGTTAATTAAATTTTTTGAGAGAACAACAACTGGCACTGGCGTACGGTGGTAAGGCTCATTACGTGCGGTGTTTCCGCCGATCAGAATGCAATCTGCGAGTCTACGGCGCGCAAGAAAAGCTGAGCGATCAGCTGCGCTAGATACTCCTGAAGAATTGCCACCTTTTGACGTCGAACCATCTGCCCCGACCACCAGTGTGACTGTGACTGCCATGTAGGTAAGAATATTGAGTTTCTCACCCTTTTTTCAGGCAAATCCCTCGTTCAAAATTGAAAATGCGCATGGTTGCGCGTTAGCCTTAAAACATGAGAAAGAGAATGAGCGCTGTCGCTTTCGCTTCCAGCGCCATCTTTGTAATTTCCCTCTTAACTGCACCTGTGGCATCTGGTGCACAAACTCTTGCTCAAGTTCAGGCGCAGGTAAATCGCCTTGAAGAAGATGCAACAGCTGCAGCTGAAGGTGCGCAAGAAGCGAAGGTAAAGCTTGCCTCCCTGACTCGAAGCCTTGCTGGAATCCAAGCGCAGGCTGCAGTTCAAGGAAAGACCGTAGATGCAATTTCAAAGACGCTCGGTGCAATCGCTGTCAGTCAATATAAATCTGGAACGCTGAGCCAGAGTCTTGAACTTCTCTTCTCAACAGATCCTGCGCTCTATCTCTCCTCTGCGGGCTCTCTTGAAGCCATTACGCGACGTAAATCAACGCAGCTCAGAAAGTTTCAATCTGCTGAGCAGGCGCTCAATGCGACATCTCTGACAGTGAGCGACAGACTTGCTCAGGTTAAGGTTTTGCAGAAGAAGTTGGCTGAGCGAAGCGCACTAGCGGCGGCAAAGTTGGCACAAGCCGAACAGCTGCTGTCGAAGTTGAAGAAGGAAGACCGCGAACGTTTAGCGAAGCTGGCGGAAGATCAAGAGAATGCGGATCAGGCATCGTCACTTGCTGCTGCAAAGGCAGCTGCTGGAGTTTCAGGTCGCAGCGGAATCGCACTCAAATATGCGCTCCAACAAATCGGCGATAGATATGTCTTTGGCGCTGCCGGGCTGACAACATGGGATTGTTCAGGACTAACGATGCGAGCATTCCAAAGTGCAGGAGTTTCACTACCGCATTCATCTGCAGCGCAATCGCGGATGGGCAAATCAATACCTTTCAACCAGAAGAAGCCCGGAGATTTACTCTTCTTCGGTCGCCCAGTTTCGCACGTGGGCATTTATCTTGGCGGGGGACGCATGGTTCACGCACCGCGATCTGGTTCGCGTGTAAAGGTTGCAGATACCTCACTCGGACGTAAACCGTTGGTCGCTGTTCGCCGGTTCTAATGAGCGCAACCCAAATACTCTGCATCACAAATGATTTTGGACCGCGAGCTGGTGGCATTGAAACCTTTGTTATAGGTCTTCTCGAAAGACTTCCGAAGAACTCGGTCATCGTCTACACATCATCGCAAGCGGGCTCTGATACGTTCGATAAAGCTTGGCTTGATAATTATGGCGTCGAAGTCATTCGAGATAAATCAAAGGTTTTGCTTCCATCTTTACGAGTGGGCAAGGCAGTGCGCAAGATTGCTAAAGAAAAATCAATCTCTACTGTTTTCTTTGGAGCAGCTGCTCCTCTTGGACTCCTATCTCACGGGCTTCGTCGCGCAGGAGTTAAGCGCATCGTTGCTCTTACTCATGGCCATGAAGTCTGGTGGGCAAAGGTGTGGCCCTTCTCTTGGGCAATCCGGCGCATAGGTGCGGGGGTAGATCACCTCACCTATCTGGGTAGCTATACACAATCTCAGATTTCACGATCACTTTCTAAGCGCGCACAGAACGCAATGGTCAAGATAGCTCCTGGAATTGATACTGAACATTTTGCACCGCAAGAGAGCGCATCGCATTTGCGTGCGGAATTGGGACTTAGCGATAAGAAGGTAATAGTTTCGGTTGGACGATTGGTGCATCGCAAAGGCCAAGACACTTTGGTCGAAGCACTTCCTGAAATTCTGGCAGCGGTTCCAGATGCGCATCTAATCTTTATCGGCGAAGGTCCCCATAAAGATTATTTGGTGAAGAGAGCTTCTGAACTCAAGGTAACGAGAGCAATTACCTTCATTGGACGAATTCAATATGCGCAACTTCCGCGCTACATCTGCGTCGGAGATATCTTTGCTATGCCATCGCGCTCACGTCTGGCTGGACTTGAAGTAGAGGGACTCGGAATTGTGTATCTCGAAGCTAGCGCATGTGGCCTAGCTGTTATCGGAGGAAAATCTGGGGGAGCACCGGATGCCGTTCTAGAAGGCGAGACCGGTTTTGCCGTAGATGGAACGTCTCCACAAGAAGTTGCTGCTGCAGCAATAAAGCTCCTGAGTGATCCAGATCTTGCGCAGAAGATGGGTGCACGTGGAAGAAAATGGATTATCGAAGAGTGGCGATGGGAAATTTGGTCGCAGCGCTTCGCATCCCTGCTTAACTAAGTCCAGATAACTTCGCTTTCTCAATTGCTTGCACGCGGTTCCTCACATCCATCTTTCGATAAATCGAGCTCAAATGAGTCTTCAGCGTCGATTCTGTAATAAAGAGTGACTCGGCGAACTCCTTCAGGGGAGCACCTTTATGTAGTTGAGAGAGAATCTGTAGCTCACGTTGCGAAAGTCCGAATGAGTTGCGACTTCGCTTCATCGCACCAGCAATATCCTTTGCTGAGAATGTTTCTGGTGACATGAGGGCATGATCAACACTTGCAAGCAGCTCATTCAGTGGCGCCGCTTTCTGTACAAATGAACTCGCACCGGCGCTCATGGCAGCTAATACAAACTCGTCACGCTCGCTAAAACTCAAGACAACGAGAGCAGTACGAGATGAGATTGAGCGAACCCATTGAACGATTTCAAGGCCATTTCCATCGGGAAGATTAAGGTCAACGATGATGAGAGTTGGGTTTACCTTTGCAATTTGGGCAAGCGCTTCTGCGCGAGAGGCAGCTTCGAATATATGAAAGCCACCTCGTTGCTCGAGCGCTTTTCGGACGCCACTTCGCACGACCGCATGATCATCAACGATCACGGTGATAATTAGTTCAGTCAGATGAGAATAGCGATCCGTGTTCCTTCGATACTTTCGATAGTGATACTTCCGCCGAGTTTATGAACTCGTTCGATTAGACCAGGTATTCCATAGTGGCCATCTTTCACGTCCGCGCCTCCAATCCCATTATCAATCACCTCAAGACAAGTGCGATTGTTGATGGGATAGAGGTTGATGCCAATGCGGGTAGCCCTAGAGTGCGCTACACAGTTACGTAGGATTTCTGTAGCGATTGTGAGTAAATCCAATCCGCCATCCTTGGAAAGCGGAACCTCTTCGACGCTCAAGGAGATTTCGAAGCCTGCACAGAGCTGCGTAGCAATCCGTTCGAGCCCAAGGTTGAACGGTTCGGTGTCGCTCTTTCTAAGGTCGAGGATTTCCGTTCTCACCTTTGCGATGAGTTCATCAACTGCAAATCGGGTTGTACGAATATCGGTTCGAGCCGAGGGAGAGAGTGAATCCTCCGCTAGAAGTAGATCGAGTGAGTAGCCGAGAGCTACAAGGTCTTGGGCAATGCCGTCGTGCAACTCCTGAGCAATTCGAATTCGCTCAGGAGATGGCATCTGCATCGTGGCTACTTGGTAAAGAGGGCAGTGATCTCAGAAGCGTATTTTTCTGCAATGACGTGACGCTTCAATGAGAGCTTGGCAGTGAGTTCACCGCCTGCAATAGTGAAATCTTTCTCAAGAATCACAAATTTGCGAATCGACTCAGCTTTGGAGACAGCTTTATTCGCTTCATCTACCGCAGTCTGTATCACTGCTATCAGATCTGGATCATTGACTAAAGTATCGAGCGTTGCGCCAGCTTTATTATTTGCCGCAATCCAACCCTTGAGCATGTCTTGATCAATCGTGATAAGAGATGCAATAAATGGTTGGTTGTCTCCAACGACCATGCATTGGCTCACAAGTGGATGTGCACGAAGTCGATCTTCGAGAACAGCTGGAGCAACGTTCTTTCCGCCAGCTGTGACAATAAGTTCCTTCTTGCGTCCTGTGATGTAGAGGTATCCCTCATCATCCAGGCGACCTAGATCGCCAGATCTAAACCATTCACCTTCAAAGACTTCTTGGTTGGCGGCATCGTTCTGCCAGTAACCGCGCATAACGATTGGCCCCTTAATGAGAACTTCGCCATCGTCTGCAATCTTGATCGTTGTCCCGGGAATTGGACGTCCAACAGAGCCCACGCGCAACTTCTTTGTGAGGTTAAGTGTTGCACCAGCTGTTGTTTCAGTAAGTCCATAACCCTCAAGAATTGTTATTCCAGCTCCGCGGTAGAAGTGGCCGAGACGTGCGCCAAGGGGTGCACCGCCTGAAATGGCAGCCTCAACAGATCCGCCCATCGCTGCGCGAATCTTGGAATAGACGAGCTTGTCAAAGAGCGCATGCTGAAGCGTGAGTAGTGGATTAAATCCACGCTTATCTTTCGATTCGCTATATGCAATGGCAACGTCAGCTGCTTTACGGAAAATCTTTCCCTTACCTGCAGCATCAGCCTTCGCTTCTGCGCCGTTATAGATCTTTTCAAAGATGCGAGGCACAGCAAGAACGAATGAAGGTTTAAATGAAATCAAGTCTGGCTGTAAACGACCAACGGGATCGCTGCAGTGAGCAAGATGTAAGCCCGCATGAATTGCGCCGATTTCAACCATGCGGCCAAAGACGTGAGCAACTGGTAAGAAGAGAAGTGTTGAACCACCTGGCTTGAGGAAGAGATCACTCGCACCTTCGACAACATTTCCACACTCTGAGAGGAAGTTGGCATGGGTGAGTTGAACACCTTTGGGGCGGCCTGTTGTTCCGGAGGTATAGATAAGAGTCGCAAGACTTGCAGGAACAAGGGCATTGCGACGTCGTTCGATTTCATCATCTGACACGTGTTGGCCAGCATTGCGAAGAGTTGCAAGTACATCCTCAGTCATAACCCAGACATGCTTTGTGTGAGATGGAAGAACTGGCGTGACGAGTTCGCGATGAGTTGGTGTTTCAACAATCAGCCCAACCGAACCTGAATCGTTGAGAATCCAATCAACTTGTTCAGCAGAAGATGTTTCGTAGATTGGAACGACGCAGCCACCTGCATACCAAATTGCAAAATCGAGAATTGTCCATTCGTAACGAGTGCGAGCCATGATTGCCACGCGATCACCGATATTGATTCCTGCAGCAACCAGACCCTTTGCAGTTGCTCGGATCTCTCCTTCAACCTGTCGAGCAGTGAGAGGTTGCCAACCATCGCCGAGAGGGCGTGACATCGTGATGCGATCTGGTTCAAACCAGGCACGTTCTGCAATCAGATTGGTGAGGTTTCCAGCTGTGGCAGCAGGAATGATGGCTGGGTTGGTCACTTCGTTCATGGCGCTAACGCTAGCGGTGGAGGCAGGCAAAAGGGAAGATTGGTAGCCTTGCGACCATGTCAGAGAAAAGCGTTTCCACAGTCATTATCGATGCACCTCTTGCCGAAGTTCAGGCAGCCCTATTTGAGATTAGCGCCTATCCCGAATGGCTCTCATCTATCAAGAAGGCTGATGTCATAGAACGCGATGGCGAGAACCGAGTCCTCAAGGCGAAGCTGGCGATCGACGCAGGCATGATGAAAGATCGCGTCACCTTGGATTACGACTGGAGCGCAGCTCCTGCTTCGCTCTCATTTTCTATGGACGAAGCTGACCTACTGACTCAGATGGATGGCACATACTCTCTTAGGGCTATTGATGCCGATTCAACTGAAGTGACCTATGAACTTACTGTCGCTGTTGGTATGCCAGTGCCCGCAATGATGATTACCAAAGCCCAGAAGCAGACTATTGATGCAGCGCTCAAGGAGTTGGCAGAGCGAGTCGCGTAAATGGGTTACACGATTGGCGTTGATGTTGGCGGAACAAAAGTTCTTGGCGGCGTCGTTGATGAATTCGGCAAAGTTCTTAAGACTGCACGTCGCGATACACCGCGCGAAGGCGGGCCAGCACTAACACAAGCAATTGCCGATGTTGCTAAAGAGTTGATGGCTGAATTTAGCGTTGATTCAGTGGGAGTTTCAGCAGCAGGATTTGTTTCATCCGATCGCAAGACAATGCTCGCTACACCGAATATTGCAGGATGGAATGGCGTAGATCTCGATTACGAACTCACTTCGTTGATTGGTCTTCCGGTTGTCATTGAGAACGATGCAAATGCAGCAGCATGGGGAGAAGCTCGATTCGGTGCTGGTCGCGGAAAACGTCATATGTTGATGTTGACTGTCGGCACAGGAATTGGTGGCGGAATCGTTGTCAACGGCGATCTCTATCGCGGCGCATTCGGAATCGCTGCAGAGATCGGACATATTCGCGTAGTTCCTGAAGGTCATCTCTGTGGTTGCGGTGCACGTGGATGCTTTGAACAATATGGATCAGGAAATGCACTGATGCGCCACGCGCGCGAAGCGATTGCAGCGAGCCCAGATATCGCACGCAATCTTCTCTCTCGCGGCGATGGAACCGTTGAAGGATTAACAGGAACAGCGATTACAGATGCAGCGCGCGATGGTGATGCAGTTGCTCTCGCTGCCTTCAATACAACTGCTCAATGGCTTGGGGCAGGAATCGCATCTTTATCTGTAATTCTGGATCCCGAATGTGTCGTTATTGGCGGGGGAGTAATTGATGCAGGTGAGATTCTGCTCAAACCAACCCGAGAAGCGCTCGAACGTTCTATGCCATTTGCTGGAAAACACCCGTACCCAGAAATCATTGCAGCGCAGTTGGGTAATGAAGCTGGACTCGTAGGTGTTGCTGATTTAGCGCGATTGTAATTTAGAGCGCAGCGCCGTCTTCAGGATGGTCATTGTGAGGATTGTTCTTCCATCGCGTGATTGCGCGAAATGCATCTCGAATCTCATCTTTAAAACTCTTCTTTGGAATTGCAGGAGGAGTAAATCGGTTCTGATCTACAAATGAATCTAACTCATCGAGATATGTTGTTGGCGATGATTCATCGAGTGAGAGACCTTCAACCATCGATTCAAATTCGGTATTGATGAGGTCATCATCGTCGAAGTGATCGCCACCGCCGAGATTGCTTGAATCACGCTTGCTCATGGTTTATGTTCGCACAAAATGGGGTTAACAGGCTAAATTAGCGCCTATGAACAATCTGCCCTACGGCACCCTCCGGGCATTTCTTACTCCGTTCTTAATGCTGCTCTTTCGCCCCAAGGTAAAAGGTCTGCGCCACGTACCTGCGTCAGGTCCGCTCATTCTCGCTTCTAATCACCTCTCATTTAGTGATTCAATTTTTATGCCCCTTGTAGTTCCTCGCAAAGTTACATTCTTGGCGAAGAGTGAGTACTTCACATCACCTGGACCAAAAGGGTTAATTAAGAAGTTAACTTTTATTGCACTCGGCCAAGTTCCTGTTGATCGTTCAGGCGGTCGCCGCAGTGAGGCTGCACTCATTACAGGGCTAGAAGTTCTTGCTGGTGGAAATTCACTAGGAATCTATCCTGAAGGAACTCGTTCACCTGACGGTCGTCTTTACAAGGGACGTACTGGAATTGCACGCCTTGCCATTGAATCTGGCGCGCCAGTAATTCCTATCGCAATGTTTAATACCGACAAGATTCAACCAACTGGAACTGTTATTCCTAAGATCATGCGAGTCGGGATTACTTTTGGCGAACCCATGTACTTCGAGGGAGACTCAACAGATCTTCTCTATCTGCGTGAAGTCACAGATCAGATCATGAAACGTATTCAGCAACTTTCAGGTCAAGAGTATGTCGATACCTATGCAGTGAAAGCTAAGAAATCCGGAATCAACGTAGAAAATAACGAAGAGACAGATTAATCAATCTGTAGTTCGGCGCGCTTAATCAAGTAATTGCAGACGCTACATTCGGGGCCAGAATCTGGCATGCCACCTTCGATGGTGGTGATGAGTTCCTCGAGAATCGATTGAAAGCGTGCCGTATCTCGTTCTACAGGTACGTACACCTGGTTCACGCCAAAGCCATGAGAGTTTGATGCTAATTCGCTCTGCGATGTTTCAGTCACTCCTGCAAGTTTCCAAATGAGAAGTCCCATGCTTGCTACAGGAAAAGATTTTCCTCGATCTGGGTTTTCAAGTGCATGTGCATACGCTTCGAGTTGTGGCGCATAGAACGGACCATTGTCGCGGTCGGAGTCAGAGACTTTGCAATCAATAATGCCTACAGTGCCATCTGTGTAATGACCTAAGAGGTCGTAGATTCCCAAGATCTTCCAGCGAGTTTCAAATCCATTTATGGTGATGGGCGCGCTCTTGACCCATTGACCCCATTGCTTCACAACGCCTGGTTTAAGAGAAGGATCGATATCTTGCATTGAAGTACGGCGAAAATGTTCTTCTTGCGAATCAGCGAGCGGTTTTACAAGAGGGAACTCCTTCTTGAGATCAAACTTAAACCAATACTTAAGCCAGAGGCAGCGCTTGCATGTGGAGAGTCCGAAGGTAAGGTCTGATGGTGCAATCGTGTCGCGCGCTGGTACATCTGGTTTCTGCATAGCTAATCTTCTCGCTAACCGGTGACAACTGCTGAGAATAGGACTGCGACACCAAGAAGAATCATGATGGCCCCGCCGGTGCCACGAAGACGTTCGAGACGCCGGTTATCAGTTGCCAGCCACGCACGAGCGGTTCCGGCCAGTAGTCCCCAAGATCCATCGGAGATAAATGCAAGAACGCAGAAAACTAATCCGAGAAATATCAATTGCATCGTCACATGCCCACCATCGATGTCAACAAATTGTGGAAGCACGGCGGCAAAGAAGACGATCGCCTTAGGGTTTAGAACACCAACCCAGAATCCATCACGAATCGATTGGCGCGCAGTTGGAGCAATCGGACCTTGGTTGGTCATATCTGCTGCATGCACTGCACGTTTGCGAATTGCATCAACACCGAGATACATGAGGTAGAGACCGCCTGCCCACTGCACGGCGATATAGGTGATATGCCACTTCTGAAGAATGGGGCCGACGCCCAGTGCGACAAGAGTGGAGAGAACAAATGAACCGGTGACATTTCCTGCCACGGTGAGTACTGAAATTTTGCGACCCCAGGCAACTGCTCGGGCAATCACGAAGAGAACGCTGGGACCCGGAGCGATGATGATGATCATGGCTGCCACAAGGTATTCAGGCAGTCGCGTTGGGATAACTCCGGAGAACATGGGGCAAAGGTAGCCAATCCGTGCGAGTCGATTTGCGTATAGCCCTAGCTATGGGCTTGAATGAGCACTTGATATATCGAGTCGATATATTGCTCAGCTATAGCCATCAGGGAGGACCAGATGCGATCACGCTCAGATTCCTTGGAATTCGCCCTTTTGGGGCTGCTCTCTCAAGGGCCGCTCCACGGCTACGAACTACGTAAGCGCTTGATGGCGATCTTCGGCCCATTCCGAGCCCTCTCATTTTCGGTTCTCTATCCTCAACTGAAGCGGATGGTGATTTCTGAGGTCATCGAGGCAAAAGAGATTGGCGTGACATCACGTCGTACTCGCATTGTTTACACAATTACCAAGAAGGGTTCAAAGCGCTTTGAAGAACTCAATGGTGCGGTAACGGCAGAAGCTTGGGAAGACGAAGGCTTCGGAGTGCGCTTTGCATTCTTTAGTCCGACAACTACTCCGAACAGAGTACGAATTTTAGAAGGACGCCTGCTTCGCTTAGAAGAGAAGGCAGGGGTTCTCCGCAATGAACTTGATAGCGCACCAGCTGCGATTGATAGATACCTCGAGGAGTGGCGCCGCTTCTCTCTCGAATCGCTAGAGCGTGAAATCGCCTGGCTGAAAGACATGATCACCACTGAGGGGAAAAATAAATGAATATCACCACCGGTAAAGGCGACATCCGTGTTGCAATTGTTGGAGTAGGAAACTGCGCCAACTCACTCGTACAAGGTGTCACCTACTACAAAGATGCAGCAATTGACCAAGAGATTCCAGGTCTCATGCATGCTGTAGTCGGGGAGTACCACATCAACAATGTGAAGTTTGTTGCTGCCTTTGACGTTGATGCAAAAAAGGTTGGACTCGACCTAGCTGATGCAATCTGGGCTAGTGAGAACAACACCATCAAATTCTCCGATGTTGCAAAAACAGGAGTTCCTGTCCAGCGCGGCGTGACACTCGACGGACTTGGTAAGTATTACAAAGAGACCATCCAAGAGTCACCAGCAGCACCTGTAGACGTGGTTGCAGTACTCAAAGAGGAGCAAGTAGATGTCTTAATTTGCTACCTTCCAGTTGGTTCAGAAGAAGCTGCAAAGTTCTACGCACAATGTGCCATTGATGCAGGGTGTGCATTTGTTAACGCACTACCTGTCTTCATCGCTTCTGATCCAGTATGGGCGAAGAAGTTTAAGGATGCCGGCCTTCCTATCGTGGGCGATGACATTAAGAGCCAGGTGGGTGCAACTATTACTCACCGCATCATGGCTAAATTGTTCCAAGATCGCGGTGTTCACCTCGACCGCACCTACCAGCTCAACGTGGGTGGAAATATGGACTTTAAGAATATGCTCGAGCGCGATCGCCTAGAGTCTAAGAAGATTTCAAAGACTAACTCTGTGACCTCTCAACTAGAGCACGATTTGGGTGCAAAGAATGTTCACATCGGGCCATCTGATTACATTCCATGGCTTGATGATCGTAAGTGGGCTTATGTGCGTCTTGAAGGACGCGCATTTGGCGATGTTCCGCTCAACCTCGAATACAAGCTAGAAGTATGGGATTCACCAAACTCAGCGGGAGTCATCATCGATGCACTTCGCTGCGCAAAGATTGGCCTGGATCGCAAGGTTGGGGGAGCATTGCTCTCACCATCTTCATACTTTATGAAGACTCCACCTGTTCAGTACACAGATGAACAGGCACATACAAAGGTTGAAGACTTTATCTCTGGAAAGCTTGATCGCTAATAATTTTTTGATGGAATAAACCCCCGCCTGTGAAAATCAGTGTCGGGGGTTTGCCTTTGCTCAATCAACCTTTAGGATTCCCAAATGAGTGAAATTACGACCTCGAACCAGGGGCAGACGTTCGTACTACGCTTAAACCGTCCTGAGAAGATGAATGCGATTACTCGGGATATGTATGCGGGCTTGGCCTCTCAGCTCAATCAAGCAGCCGAAGAACCTGCAATTCGATGCGTAGTCATTACCAGCGAAGGCGATCACTTCACTGCGGGCAATGACATTCGAGATTTTATGTCTAACCCACCTACTGAAAAAGATTCGGTAGTCGCCAAATTCTTAGGCTCTCTCTTGGAGTTTCCAAAGCCTCTTCTTGCAGCTGTCAAAGGCAATGCCATTGGAGTCGGCACAACAATGCTGCTTCATTGCGATGTTGTCGTTGCTTCGCCCACCGCAAACTTCTCAATGCCTTTCACATCTCTTGGACTAGTACCAGAAGCCGGCTCGACGAAGCTTCTTCCAGATCTCATTGGATATCAACGTGCAGCAAAGATATTAATGACAGGTGAATCTTTTGGAGCTGCTGAGGCACTTCAGATGGGGCTCATTGCTGAGATTGATGCAGATGCTGAAAGTAAGGCACTTGCCATTGCAGAGAAGATTGCGCAGCAACCGCCTCAGGCAATTTTAAATACCAAGGCCCTCATGAAGGCAGGCAGCCATGATGCCGTGGCGGCAGTGATGCTTGCCGAGTTCCAACTCTTTGCACTTGCTCTTCAATCCGAAGAGGCAGCTGATGCATTTATGAAGTTCATGTCAAAGAAGGGAAAGTAGATGTCACTTCAAGGTAAGCGCATATTCATTACAGGAGGATCACGCGGTATTGGTTTAGCCATCGCCCTCCGAGCAGCCCAAGATGGTGCATTGGTTGCGATTGCTGCAAAGACATCCGAACCAAATCCCAAGCTTCCCGGAACTATCCACACAGCAGCTGAGGAGATTCGCGCAGCTGGCGGAACGGCTCTTCCTATTCAGTGCGACCTGCGAGATGAGAGTCAGATTGCTGAAGCCGTGGCACGTGCTGCCAAAGAGTTCGGTGGCATCGATATCTTGATTAACAATGCCAGCGCCATCAATTTAACTCGCACAGAGGAGACCCCTGCAAAGCGTTTTGACCTTATGTTTGATGTTAATGTGCGCGGCACTTTCTTAACTTCCCAGGCTGCAATTCCGCATCTTCGTGAATCTGCAGAGGCAGGACGTAATCCACATATTTTGACCCTATCGCCGCCGCTATCGATGAAACCAAAGTGGTTTAAGAACCATGTTGCCTACACGATGGCAAAGTATGGAATGAGCATGTGCGTATTGGGCATGTCAGAGGAATTTAAGCGTGATGGAATCGCAGTTAATGCGCTCTGGCCCCGAACGGCAATTGATACCGCAGCTCTTCAAATGATCCCTGGGATTGATACAGCTACTTGTCGCACACCAGAGATTCTCTCTGACTCTGCCTACATCATCCTCAATCGCAATTCTAAAGAGTGCACAGGCAACTTCTTTGTCGATGATGAAGTTCTAGCATCCGAAGGAATCACAGATCTTGAGAAGTATTCAGTAGTGCCGGGAACTAAAGATTTCTTGCTCGACTTCTTTCTTGACTAAGAAAAGTTGAGCCTAAACCTCTAACCTACTCATATGAACCTAGAACTCAACGGCACTAACGTCATTCACGAGAGTGAGCGACAAGGCAAGGCATCTTCACTTTTCTGGCCTTGGTGTGGTGCAAATGTTTCACTTCTAGCTCTCTCTTACGGTTCATTCTTTCTTGGCTTTGGAATTTCATTCTGGCAGGCGACTGCTGCTGCAATTCTTGGCACGGTTCTTTCGTTTTTCTTAGTAGGGGTGAGTTCTCTTGCGGGAAAGAAGTCGAATGCGCCAACAATGGTCTTATCTCGGGCAACTTTTGGAGTTAAGGGAAACCTGATCCCGGGCACGCTCTCCTACCTCATCTTTGTTGGATGGGAGACAGTTCTCGTCTCACTTGCAACACTTGCAACGGGAACAGTCTTTATGCGAGTGGGCCATCTAGAACATAACACTGCAATGATTCTTGGCTTCATCATTGCCGTTACTCTGACTGTCTCGGCGGGAGTACTTGGTTTTGAAGTGATCATGAAGCTACAGCGATATCTGACCTCCATCACAATCGTGATGACGCTGGTCTATATCGCACTCACTATTTCAAAGGTTGACTGGAGTGCGATTACATCTATGAAATCCGGATCAGCACAAGGATTTATCGGTGCTCTAATCTTTGGAGCAACCGGTATTGGCCTTGGCTGGGTTAACTCTGCAGCGGATTATTCTCGATACTTGCCTCGCACAGTTTCTAATCGCTCAGTCATCAGTTGGACTGTCTTCGGCGCATCCATCGTTCCGATCATTCTCGTCATTTATGGTGCTGCACTCTCAGGAAGCAGTAAAGATTTATCGCAAGCGATAGCTAGCGATCCTATTGGCGCCCTCACAACAATCCTGCCCACCTGGTATCTGGTGATCTTCGCACTCGTGGCAATCCTGGGACTTGTTGGGGGAGCGATCCTGGATCTTTACTCATCTGGCTTAACACTGATCTCACTCGGCTTGCCGGTGAAGCGTCATATTGCTGCCTCCTTTGATGCAGTTCTCATGCTCATCGGAACTATCTACTTTGTTTGGATTGCCGATGATTTCTTCTTCCCATTCCAAGGATTTCTTATCACTCTAGGAGTTCCCATTGCTACCTGGTCAGCCATCTTCGTTACTGATGTGTTGATGCGTAAGAGCTATCACGAAGCAGATCTCTATAAAGCCGGTGGTCGCTACGGTTCGTGGAATTATGGTTCCATCGCTGTGATGGCACTTGGGACCTTTGTTGGATGGGGTTTTGTCACCAATTCCTTTGCAAGTTGGCTTTCATGGCAGGGATACTTCTTAGGAGTCATTGGTGGCAAAGAGGGAGCGTGGGCGTATGCAAACCTTGGCGTCTTCTTCGCTCTGCTAATTGGATTTATTGGTTATTACCTTGTGGCACGCAGTTCTATAGCGAAGCAGGAAAACGCTTAAGCCACAGAACGCCGAGCAATCCCGAAAGAATGGCAGCAAAGAAGAGCCCCATCCGAACTTGAGCAAGCTCACTCTCTGTCTGTAGGGTTATTTCTGCAATGACGATTGAAACCGTTAACCCCATACCCGCAAGGAAGCCAACCCCGACTATCTCTTTAAGATCAAGTGCTAGCGGAAGCTTGAGGGAGGTGAATCGAGTAGCGAGATAGGTAAAGAGGGTGATTCCTAGAACCTTCCCGATTACTCGAGCTACAACGACTGCGACGACAATGCTTTGCGTGGAGAGAGAGAAATCCAATTTGGTCAGTAGATTGATGAAGATATAGATAGGGATTATTGCAAAAGTTGCGATTGGTGAAAGTATCGCGATGAGTCGACGTCTAAAGGGAAGAAGGAAACCGATAGCTGCGGCACCGAGTGTGTAGATAGCACTTGCAAGGTGCAGATCTTGCCTAAAGAAGATTCCAATGACCACGAGTGAGAAGAAATCATCGGCTACTGCCAGAGTTAAGAGGAAGAGGCGAACAGCGGGATTTACCCTCTTACCCAAAATACTTAAGGCCGCTATTGCTAGCGCCACATCCGTAGGCATTGCAACAGCCCACGCATCTGATCCTGGGGTCATTGCCATGAAGATGAGCGCCGGCACAATCATTCCTCCGAGTGCGGCCAACGCCGGAAGAATTGCATCCTTGGGCCTCTTCAAACCTTCACGAATCTCAAGTCCAATGAGAATGAAGAAGATGAAGGTTAGGACCTCTGAGAGCATGAAGAAATGATATCGGTCACAGCTCCTATGCAGGTTCTCGACAAACGCACTTCATCTGTCGCATAAAGAATTTCCTGCATAGAAATACGCTTCGTTGCATCGGATTAATTCAAATAGGAGAAAAAATTGAAAAAGTTTGTAGCAATTATGGCCATCGCGTTCTTAGCAATCAGCACCACCGGGGCTAGTGCGGCGACCAAGGTAACTATTACCCCTCAGAACAAGGTTTCAAAGAAGAACCCTGTTATCACCGTAAAGCTCTCAGGTATGCCTACAACAAACGGTCTCTACCTTTCTCAGTGCATGGCACCGAAGGTCAAGGGTGAGGCTCCAACTGCTTGCAATCCTTCAAAGACCAGCAAGCTCTGGGTTTCTGCAGTTGAAGCAGATCAGCAGATGGGTGCAATGTCACCAATGGGCAAAATTACGATGAAGCTCGATAAGTACTTCAAAGATGGCGATTGTGTCCATACCAAGTGCGTTATCTATGTAACTAATGACCACAACGCTTCAAGTGATCGTAGTGAAGATCAGCTCATCCCGTTCAAGTTCGACGGATTGCTGCCTTTCTAATTCTGAGCTAGCGCTCGAAGTCCTGCTACCGCAAATGATTGCGCATGGCGGATTTCGAGCGCTGCATCATTTCCAGCATCTATTCTCTTTGCTGCCGCATCAATGGCACTTTGTAGATATATAACAGCTAATCCCAGGTCTGAAATAGAGATCTCCTTAAGTGGCTCAATGATTGTTGCCATCATATTTCTATGACCTTGAGAAATCTCAGCCTTGCGAAATTCAGGAGCTGCAACGCTATTAAGGCTTTTCACAAGTAGATGTCTACCATCTGCCACATATTGCAGCGCTTCAGAGATCCACAGCTCGATGTAGATGTAAGGGTCTTCAACACCATTGACAGCTGTCATGAGTCGATTCTTGTAGTACTCAAGCTCTTCTAAGACTAAGTCGGCAATCAAGTCAGCAGATGAAGAGAAGTATTCATATACAAGTGAGCGGGATATTCCTGCACGCTTTGCCACCGCTGCAACTGTTACCGATGGCGCCCCAGATTCAAGTGCGAGAGACATAGCTGCATCAATAATCTGTCTTTGACGCATAGCCCGTTGCTCACCAATTGTTGCTTCGGCGATTTTGGGGCTCATGTGGCAATTCTCCTATGGTTTATGAACTGGCGCGACTGGAAATAAGAAACCCCGCCATTTCTGACGGGGCTTCCTAGAGAGCGGTAACTACTTCTTAGATGTCGTAGTAGAGCTCGAACTCAGCTGGGTGTGGACGCAAACGAACGTAATCAACTTCGTTCTTTCGCTTCCATTCGATCCAGGTTGCGATGAGATCTTCTGAGAAGACTCCACCCTTAGTAAGGAATTCATGATCCTTCTCAAGGCTATTGAGAACGGCATCGAGTGAACCTGGAACTTGAGGAATTGCTGCAGCTTCTGCGCCTTCGAGTTCGTAAAGATCCTTATCAACTGGAGCAGGTGGCTCAATCTTGTTTACGATTCCATCAATACCGGCCATAAGCATTGCTGCAAATGCGAGATATGGGTTTGACGATGGGTCTGGGCAACGGAATTCGATTCGCTTTGCCTTTGGCGATGAACCTGTAATTGGAATACGGATACATGCTGAACGGTTACGAGCTGAGTAAACGAGGTTTACTGGAGCTTCATAACCAGGAACTAAACGACGATATGAGTTGACGGTTGGATTGGTGAATGCAAGAAGTGATGGAGCATGCTTCAAGAGTCCGCCGATGTACCAACGTGCCATATCTGAGAGATCGCCATATGTGCCTGCTTCAAAGAAGAGTGGCTTTCCATCTTTCCAGAGTGACTGGTGAACGTGCATACCTGAACCGTTATCTCCGAAGAGTGGCTTTGGCATAAATGTTGCTGTCTTGCCACCTTCCCACGCAACGTTACGAATGATGTATTTGAACTTCATCAATTCGTCACCTGCAGAGAGAATGTCTGTAAAGCGGTAGTTGATCTCCATCTGGCCAGCTGTTCCCACTTCGTGGTGTGAACGCTCGACGAGAAGCCCTGCACGACCGAGTTCCATAACCATTTCGTCACGAAGATCAGCGAACTGATCCGTTGGAGAAACAGGGAAGTAACCACCCTTAATACGTGTGCGATAACCACGGTTAGGTGTTCCATCTGGATCTGCAACTATGCCTGTATTCCAAGCGCCTTCATATGAATCGATGTGGTGGTAGGCCTCATTCATGCCAGTCTTGAAGCGAACCGCATCAAAGACGTAGAACTCTGCTTCTGGAGCAAAAAATGCCTGATCTGCGATACCTGTTGACTTCAAGTAATCGACCGCCTTCTTCACAACACCACGTGGGTCGCGTGAATAAGGAGTGTTATCTGTTGGGTTGTGAACAGAGAAGATAATGACCAAAGTCTTTTCGAGGCGGAATGGATCAATAAATGCTGATTCTGGAACTGGGAGCAACTTCATATCTGATTCGTTAATTGCTTGGAATCCACGAATTGATGAACCGTCAAACATAAGACCGTCTGTGAAGACCGCTTCGTCGAATGATTCAACAGGAACGTTGAAGTGGTGCTGAATTCCTGGAAGATCTGTAAAGCGCACGTCGACGAGCTTTACATCTTCCTTTTTGATATATGCAAAAATCTCTGAAGAATTCTTAAACATGTGATGTACTCCTAATGAGGCTGTTTATCGCCCAGCCGACTCATCATTGAGCACCGCTGATGGAGTGAAGGCTAGTTTGCCCGAGTAAAAAAGTCATAATTTTGGTGTTACAACTGTGTTACATCATGGTCGGATGGCTCACATCGCAAGCGTCTAGACAAGCGGCTAGGCTCGCCCCCATGTATCCACGCGTAAGTCAGGGCCGGCGCCTCCTGGGCATCACCATTGATTGGCTGGCTTGTTATGCCATCTCACTCGGATTCTTTGCAGGCGGTGGCTCTTTCGCCGATCGAGTTCCTGGTGCTCGGCTGCCAACCTTGCTACTACTTTTCGCTGAGTACTGCCTCTTGGTCGCCTTCGGTGGCGCCTCATTTGGACATCGTCTCGTGGGACTTAAGGTCGTGCGATTTTCAGACGGAGGAACAGCCACTCCGATTCAAGCTCTGATTCGGGGCGCACTGTTAATGCCGCTCATTACCGCAATTACCTTCGACGAAGATGGGCGCGGAATAAACGAACGCTTCTCAAATACAGTTTTGGTGAAGACTCGCTAATTAGCGAATCTTTGTTCCCTTAGGCATTGGGCCCTTTGGAATTGGCATTGACATTCCACCGACAGCCTTAAGGCGAGCACGCACTTCACGCATCTGATGAGCAGATAACTTCTTTGGAAGTTTTGTTAGATGCTTCTGCAACTTACGAAGTGGAACCTGTCCATCGCCATCGCCGACATAAACCTCGGTGATGGGGACGCCCGGTGCAAATCGTTCCGACTTCTTCTTCTCGTCTTGCATCATCTGACGAACAGCGAATCCGCCCTCGCCAGTAATAACAATTCCTGCACGACCAACACTACGGTGGACCATATCTTGCTGGCGATTTACTGCAACAGCTGGAGTAGTGGTCCATCCTTTGCGAATTGCCATAAGAACGCTTGCTCCTGCGCCGATCTGACCTTCAATATTGGAATATGCGGCAGAGCCAGCAACGCGGGTAAAGAAGAACATCGCTGCAAGAAGAGCTAGGGGAATAGTGACAAAGCCACCGTAGACGGGATGGCCAAAGAGAATTCCGAGCGTGACACCCACTACGAGTACAACCGCGAAGATTGCTATCAATGCGATGCCAATCCAAGGTTTTACAGATTTGGTGACCTTGTAAGCATCACGGAAAGTCTGAAAACGTGGAGTCTTAATCTTTGCTTCTTTATTCTTCTTCTTGAACATGCGCGTTAGTTTAGGGGAGCCGGGGCGGTACCACCAAGGCGTACAGGCGCCCAGCGCTGACCTTCATGTGAATCTGGATACTTTTCTTGTACTTCATGGAGCATTTTGAGCATTGTTTCGCGAAGCAATTTCTCACCCGCCTCGACATCTGATTTCTTATCGAAGTAGAGCGGTTCGCCAAAAGCAACTGTGATGGGGAAGTTATTTCGGCGCAGGTTGCGCTTCACCTTCTTCGTCCAGATGCGCTGTGAGCCCCAGACAATCGTGGGAATGATGGGAACACCAGCACCCATTGCCAAGCGAACTGCACCAGATTTCAACTCTTTTATTTCAAAGCTAACCGAGATGGTTCCTTCAGGAAATATCCCAATAATTTCACCGGCGCGAAGTGCGCGTAAGGCAGTAACAAAGGATGCCGAACCATTGGCTCGATCCACCGAGATATGGTGCATGCCGCGCATGAGCGGTCCTGCTAATTTGTTATCGAAAATCTCTTTCTTCGCCATGAAACGCACATATCGACCTGCAGGTAGAGCAGCCGTTCCAGCCAGAGCGAAATCTAGATACCCGATGTGATTGATGGCCAAGATTGAACCACCATCACGTGGAATATTTTCTTCACCTTCGAAATCAAATTTGAGACCTAGATATCTCCAGAACGTCTTGATGGCAACAATCACTGGGGGATAGACGAGATCAGCCACGCGCGCTTCGCTTCTCAAGTGCTTGCTTATAGAGACGACCAGCACGGTATGAACTACGTACAAGTGGGCCACTCATCACGCCGCTGAATCCAATATCTTCTGCCTCTTTAGCAAGCTCAACGAATTCATCGGGCTTAACCCAACGTTCGACCGGATGGTGCTTATTAGTTGGGCGAAGGTATTGAGTGATGGTGATGAGATCGCAGCCAGCCGCATGGAGATCAACAAGTGCTTGTGAAATCTCCTCGCGAGTTTCGCCGAGACCAAGAATCAGGTTGGACTTGGTAATCAACCCAAATTCACGTGCCTGAGTAATGACGTTAAGAGAACGTTCATAGGTAAATGCTGGACGAATACGCTTGAAGATACGTGGCACAGTTTCAAGGTTATGGGCAAATACTTCAGGGCGAGTCTCAAAGACTTCGTTGAGGTAGACAGGATTTCCACTGAAATCAGGTGCGAGCATTTCAACACCGGTGCCAGGGTTGAGTTCGTGAACTTTACGAATCGTTTCTGCGTAGAGCCAAGCACCTTCATCATCAAGGTCGTCACGAGTGACACCAGTGATAGTCGCGTACTTCAAGCCCATTGATAAGACTGATTCAGCAACGCGACGTGGTTCATCGCGATCGAGTTCTTCAGGCTTTCCCGTATCGATATTGCAGAAATCGCATCGACGCGTGCATCGCTCTCCACCGATGAGGAATGTGGCTTCTTTATCTTCCCAACATTCAAAGATATTTGGGCAGGCAGCTTCCTGGCAGACCGTGTGCAGACCTTCACTTTTCACGAGTGAACGTAGCCGGGTGTATTCAGGACCCATATTGGCGCGAGTCTTGATCCACTCGGGTTTACGTTCGATGGGAGTTTCAGTATTACGCGCTTCGATGCGAAGTAATTTTCGTCCGTCGGGTGCGATAGTCATGCGCTCACCTTCTTAAGAGATTCGAGTAAGTACTTTTCTACGACGGGTATTACTTCATCGACCGTGATATCTCGCGATAGCTCTTGGGCCAGTGATGTAACTGCAGCATCTTCGATACCGCAGGGGATGATTCTATTGAATGCCAAGAGGTCTGGATTCACATTGAGAGCGAATCCATGCATCGATACCCCTTGCGCGACCCGAATCCCAATAGCTGCAATCTTGCGATCTCCTCGGCCATCACATACCCAGACTCCAGAACGGCCATCAACGCGCTGGGTATTTATTCCAAATTCGGCACAAACCTTAATCAGCCCTGCTTCGATTTCGCGAACAAAGCCGACGAGCTCTGTTGGCTTCGCCAATTTCACAATCGGATATCCGACTAGTTGACCTGGTCCGTGCCAGGTGATTTTTCCACCGCGGTCCACATCAATCACCGGAGTTCCATCTGTAGGTTTTTCAATTTCAGTTGTGCGTTTTCCAGCTGTGTATACAGAGGGATGTTCGAGAAGAATCATTGTGTTAGCGCGTAGACCTTGGGCAACTTCAGAGTGAGTGCTGCGCTGGACTGCAAGAGCTTCGGTGTACTCAACCAGCCCCGCACGGGCGAGCACCAAAGGATTCACCGTTAATTCTTCCTGTGAGACTGCGCTAAGTGGGGGCACGAGTACAGCCTAAAGGTAGGCTAGCGCTCTCGCGAATTACGCTTAAACGAAGCCCGAAAGGCCTATCTATCGTGTCAATTAGTACTGCTCAGAAATCTCGTAAGCCATTTGCCATCGCCATGTTGGTCGTCATCGTCTGGTTCATGCTCACCGGCGTCTTCGGCCCTCTATTCGGCAAGCTCACCTCTGTTCAAGAGAATAACAACTCTTCATTCTTGCCAAAAGGTGCAGAAGCAACTTTGGCAGCAGATGAGATTAAGAAGTTCTCGGGCGATGACTCCTTTAACTTCCCAACGCTGATTCTCTTTGAAGGCAAGGTAAATCCTCAGACTCTGGGTGCGATCAACGACCACATGGCTGGAGTTGGGGCGCTTACTCTCGATGGAACAGATGCAAAGATCTCGGACTACTTAGCACCTGGCCAAGTAATTTCAGTTTTCCCATCTCAAGATGGTGAAGCAATTTTGGCAAATGTGCCTCTTGATGGAAATGCAATCGCAAAGATTCTTCCTAACGATAAGCCTGTTCTGCCGGCAATAGTCGACGCACTTCGTGCAGATGTAAAGCCACTCGCAGAAGCTAATGGGGTCACTCATTATGTAACTGGACCTGGTGGACTTCTTGGAGACCTCTTTGGCGCCTTCGGAACTCTTGACTCATCACTATTGCTCACAACTCTTGGAGTTGTAGCAGTCATTCTGATTGTCGTATATCGATCACCAGTCTTATGGATCATTCCATTGCTTTCTGCGATGTTTGCTCTCACAACTGCCGGTGGAATCGTGTACCTACTTGCAAAGAACAACATCATCGATGTCGATGGACAGTCGCAAGGAATTCTCTCCGTACTAGTTATTGGTGCGGCGACCGACTACGCGCTTTTACTCATCGCTCGTTACCGTGAAGAGCTCCATCATCATGAAGATCGATTCGATGCAATGCGCGCGGCATATAAAGGAGTATGGGAACCAATCCTTGCTTCTGGTTCAACCGTGTCGATTTCTCTTCTCATCCTTCTCTTTAGCCAATTAACAAACACAGCAGGTTTAGGACCAATCGGCGCCATCGGAATCGTCTGCGCCATGATCACAATCCTTACCCTTCTTCCTGCACTGTTGCTTATCTTCGGTCGCTGGATCTTCTGGCCACGCATTCCTCGCAACGATGGCGATGATCATGTGATGTCAGGAACGTGGTCAAAGGTTGGTGGAACAATTGGTCGCAATCCACGTAAGGCGTGGGTAATTTCTGGATCCGTGCTTCTTCTCTTTGCATTCGCTTCAACAACGTTAAAGGCTGATGGAATCGGAACTGTTGATACCTTTACAGGAAATCCTGAGTCAGTAGTTGGTCAGCGCTTACTTATTAAGCACTTCCCGGGTGGAGAAGGTGACCCAACTCAAGTTGTTGTATCCGTGGATAAAGTTGGGGCAGTAACTTCAGCCTTGAAGAATGCACCTGGCGTTACAGATATAACTCCACAACTTGATGGAATTCCTATTCCGGGACAGCCACTGCCAGCGATGAAAGTTGTTGGCAATCGCGCCATCCTTAATGTCACTCTCGATAAGGCGCCAGATAGCGTCGAGGCAGGAAATGACATCCCCGAGATTCGTCGTTTAGCGCATGCCGCAGATTCCACCTCACTCGTGGGTGGAACTAGTGCAACCTATTTCGATATTCGCACAGCAAATGATCGCGACAATAAGACAATCATTCCAATCATCTTGATTGTTATCACCTTGATTCTCGGACTACTTCTTCGAAGCATTCTGAGCGCTGTGGTTTTACTAGGCACCGTAGTGCTCTCGTATTTCGCAACACTTGGAGTATGTGCACTCGTCTTCAACCATGTCTTTGGATTCGCCGGGGGAGATAACTCATTCCCACTCTTCGCATTCATCTTCTTAGTTGCACTCGGCATTGATTACAACATCTTCTTGATGACGCGCGTCCGTGAAGAGTCACAAAAGATCGGAACTCGTGCAGGCGTAATTAAGGGCGTGACCGTTACTGGCGCGGTGATTACTTCAGCAGGAATCGTCCTTGCTGCGACATTTGCTGTCCTTGGGTTGTTGCCACTTGTTCCACTTGCCGAGCTCGGCTTTGCGGTGGCATTTGGCGTATTGCTCGACACCATCATCGTCCGTTCGATCTTGGTGCCAGCTCTCGTTCACGAGATTGGTCCAAAGATCTGGTGGCCTTCTAAGTTACAGAATAAGTAATTCACGATGCGCGTAGGAATTGCTGGCTATGGGCTATCTGGCCGCTCATTTCATGCACCTTTACTTAAGGGATGCGGATTTGATGTGGCAACAGTCCTCACCGGCAATTCCACCCGCGCGCGTCAAGCAAAAGAGGATTTCCCGCTTACTAAGGTAACGAGTGATTTCAAGGAACTTCTTGCACAACAGCTCGATCTCGTTGTTGTTGCATCCGCGAATTCCGTACATAGCCAGCACGCGTTAGCGGCAATTAAGGCAGGTATTCCGGTTGTCGTTGAAAAACCGATGGCGCGCACACTTGATGAAACTGAATCCATTCTGGTGGCAAGCGAAAAGAGCGGAGCGCCAGTAACCGCTTTCTACAATCGACTTTGGGATAGCGACATTCTGACAGTGAAGAAAGTTGCTGCAAACGGCTTGATTGGCAAAGTCTTTCGACTTGATTCGCGATTTGAACGCTATCGACCACAGCTCAATCCTGCGGCCTGGCGAGAGACTTTAAGTCCTGAAGAAGGTGGTGGACTTCTTCTTGATCTCCAAACTCATCTGATTTCAACCGCCCTGGATTGTTTTGGTTCTGCAGACCTTACATATGCAAGCGTTCGAAAGATTCGCGGAGACTCTGAAGATGATGTGGTCTTGAATTTACGACATCAATCAGGAGTTGATTCCTATTGTTCAGTGAGTGCAATCTCTGGTTCGGTTGGTCCACGTATTCGCTTGTTAGGCACAGAAGGTGCGCTCATCATTGAAGAGCTGGATCCGCAAGAAGCGCTCCTTCGCGCAGGCAACTTCCCTGATGGTGGCATATGGAAGGTTCCAACATCATCGAAGGCTTATATACAACGCGGAGATTCTCGTGAGGAGATAGAAGCTGTTCCTGGAAATTACGGACTCTTCTATTTAGCAGTTGTTGGCGCGCTCGAAGGTAAGAACGAATGGCCAATCACGCCTTCACAGATAAGGGCAGTTGCCACAATTATCGATAAGGCGCGTGACATTAGTGTCCGATAAGAAAGTTGCGGTTATCGGTGCTGGTCTTTCTGGGTTAAGTGCAGCAATAACTCTTCAAGATGCAGGTTGCGATGTAGAAGTTTTTGAATCTAGTGATCGTGTGGGTGGCCGAGTAGCCACAGATATCATCGATGGCTATCGCCTTGACCGCGGATTTCAACTGATCAATTCTCGTTATCCAGAGCTTGTTCGCCTAGATGTAGTTCAGGAACTAGATTTTGTAACGGCGTCGCGCTCCATAGATATTTCACTTGGTGCAAAGAAGGCATCCCTTGGCGACCCCCGTAATCATCCTTTCTCCGCTTTTAAGCCTGAGACAGGTTCTATCTTTACAAAGATAAGTTTTCTGAAATATCTGTCTACAAAGGCTGAAACTGGTCTATCTGTAGAAGATGAACTTAAGAAGTACGGAGCTCTCTATCAGCGCGTGCTCAAATCCTTCTTATCCGGAGTCTTCCTCACATCACCTTCAAATGTGGATGCAGTGAGTGGAAAAGAGATTGTGCGCTCATTTATCTCCGGAAAACCTGGACTACCAGCACTTGGCGCGGGGGAGTTGGCGAAGGCGTTGGCCCGTCGCGTAAAGACTATTCATCTCAATACCAGAATTGACTCACTCAATCAGTGCAAGTCAGATGCAATCATTGTTGCCGCTGATCTCACCACTGCAGCACAACTGTTAGATATTCCTAATGTTCCAAAGCTTGCATCCAGCACGACCTGGTATCACGAGGTACCACAGGGTATGACTGAATCAGATCGTTTACTCATTGATGGTCTAGTACAAGGGCCGGTCATTAACTCAATTGCACTGTCGAATATGGTTTCTAGCTACGCTCCCGAGGGAAAGACGCTTCTATCTTCCACAACGATTGATTTCGCTTCAGAATCTGAAGTACGTAGGCATCTTGCGCTCATGTGGGGCGCCTCAACATCAGAGTGGTCACTGATTGCAAAGTATGAAATTCCAAAGGCGTTGCCAATCTTTGGAGTTGGAACACACGGAATTCAATCTTCCCGAATCTCTGACGGGGTCTATGTCGCAGGCGATTACAGAACTGCACCGTCACAGAATGGAGCGCTTCTTTCAGGTCGCCTTGCGGCGCAAGAGTTACTCCTGAATTAGAGCAGTGAGTGCGTTGGTGATGTGTGGGTAATCCCAGGTAAAGCCAGCATCGGTCAGTACTTGTGGCGTTACCTTCTTACTTCCCAAAATCTCTGATGAGAAACCACCGAGTGCAATCTTGAGTGCAATCGCAGGGGCAGGAAATAGCGCTGGACGATGCATCGCACGAGCTAGCGCCGATGTGAACTCCTGGTTTGTTACAGGGTTTGGTGAGGTCAGATTTACTGGACCAGAAACCTTATTTTCAAGTAAGAAAGTAATGGCACGAATTACATCGTGGAGTGTGATCCAAGACCACCACTGCTTTCCGTTTCCAAGTTTTCCACCTAGACCTAAACGAAAGAGCGGAAGCATTCGGCCGAGCGCACCACCGGTTGGATCAAGTACTAGCCCAGTGCGAATCTTGACGGTGCGCACATCAGTAACGAGATCCGCTGCGCCTTCCCATTCGCGACACACGGCAGCTAAGAAATCATCGCCAACGCGATCAGTCTCAACAACAGAACGGTTGCCTGACTCTCCATACCAACCGATGGCACTTGCAGAGATAAATACTTGTGGCTTCACCTCATTAATAGCGTGCGCAATGGCAGTTGTTCCAAGTAAACGAGAATTAAGAATCTCTGATTTGTACTTTTTGGTCCAGCGCTTATCGCCGACACCAACGCCAGCTAAGTGAATCACTGCATCGACACCTCGGAGGGTTTCGATATCTACATAACCAGTCTTTGGATCCCACTGAATCTCATCTGGTGCAACAACGGGACGTCGAACAAAGCGTTGAACCGTATGGCCCTCGCTCTTGAGGTGACCAACGAGTGCAGTACCGATAAGACCTGAGGCACCCGTGATTGCAATGCGTTGCGGAACGGGCATTGAACTAGAGACCCAAATCTGCTTCGAATGCTCCACCTTCGAGGCGCTCTTTAAGAGTTACCAAGAAACGTGCGGCATCTGCACCATCAACAACACGGTGATCGTATGAAAGTCCGAGGTAGACCATGGAACGGATTGCGATTGTCTCGCCACCATCTTCACCCTTAACAACCATAGGACGCTTTACAACTGCACCAAGACCCAGGATTGCAACCTGTGGTTGGTTGATGATGGGAGTATCAAAGAGTGCGCCGCGAGAACCTGTATTGGTGAGAGTAAAGGTTCCGCCACCGAGTTCATCAGGTGTGACCTTGTTATCGCGAGTACGCGCTGCTAGATCTGCAATCTTGCGAGCGACCCCACCCATGTTGAGATCACCAGCATTATGAATAACTGGAACAAGGAGACCTCGCTCGGTATCAACTGCGATACCAAGGTGTTCAGCGCCATGATAAATAATCTGATCGCCTTCAACAGATGAGTTAAGTACTGGGTGCTGCTTCAAAGCCTCACACACTGCAACGGCAAAGAATGGAAGGAATGAAAGCTTGACGCCTTCACGCGCTTCAAATGTTGCCTTTGAACGATCGCGAAGGCGTGCAATCTTTGTTACGTCGACTTCAATTACCGTTGTGAGTTGAGCAGATACCTGGAGGGACTCGACCATACGCGCTGCAATAACTTTGCGTAGTCGTGACATTGTCACTGTTGTTCCACGAAGTGGAGATGCATCGGGTGCTACAGGACGTGTTGCTTGAGTAGACGTATTTACGACATTCGCAGCTTGAGGAGGAACCCCTGCCACAGCATTGTTAGTTGTCTGCGCGGACACCACGTCCTCTTTACGAATTCGTCCGCCGATACCTGTTCCGCGCACTGATGCAAGATTGACACCGAGATCATTGGCAAGTTTGCGAACGATAGGAGTGACATAAGCATCTTGTGGTTGAGAAACCGGAGCTGCTGGCGCAACAGGCGCAGGTGCTGCGACTGGCGCCGTAACAACTGGCTGAGGTACAGGCACGGATACAGGAGTCACAACTTGGGCTGGAGCCGGTGGAGGCGTAGGCGTTGCAGGAGTAGACACCGCACCACTCGTTCCGATCAAACCAAGACGTGCACCAACCGGAACAGTTGTATCCACTGCGACATCAATTGCAAGAAGTGTTCCAGCAACTGGTGAAGGAATCTCTGTATCGACCTTATCTGTTGAAACTTCAAGGAGCGCCTCATCAACTGCAACTGAATCACCAACGTTCTTAAGCCAACGTGTAACGGTTCCTTCGCTCACTGATTCACCGAGTGCTGGCATCGTGATGACAGTTCCACCTGAAGCAGGAGCTGCAGCAGGAGCAGGTGGGGGAGTTGGAGCTGCGGCTGCTGGAGCTGGAGCAGGAGTCTCAATAACTGGAGTTGGAGCTGCGGCTGCTGGAGCTGGAGCTAGAGCGGAAGCATCTGAATTAATCACAGCAAGTTCTGCACCGACTGCAACCGTCTGATCTACTCCGACAACAATCTTAGAAAGTATTCCCGCAACAGGTGAGGGGATCTCTGTATCGACCTTATCTGTAGAAACTTCAAGGAGTGGTTCATCGACAGCGACCATATCGCCCTCGTTCTTGAGCCAACGTGTAACTGTTCCTTCACTGACGCTCTCGCCGAGAGCTGGCATTGTGACTGAGAATGACATCGCTATTTTCTCCTCTTACTTAACCGTGCGCGTGAAGTGGCTTGCCTGCAAGAGCCATATGAGCTTCGCCCATTGCCTCTGACAGTGTTGGGTGTGCATGGATAAGAGGCGCAACATCATCTGCTGATGCCTCCCAGTTAAAGATCAATTGAGCTTCTGAAACCAATTCGCCAACTCGAGAGCCGACCATATGAATTCCAAGAACTGGTCCATTCTTCTGCGCAACAAGTTTGATTGAACCTGCTGTCTTAAGAATCTGCGCCTTGCCGTTTCCAGCGAGGTTGTAATCAAGTTCGACTACGTCATAACCACGTTCTTTGGCAACCTTTGTTGTAAGTCCCATAGAAGCAACTTCTGGTTCAGAATAAGTAACGCGTGGAACACCGTCGTAATTGATAGGACGAGGATTGAGTCCTGCAATTGTTTCGGCAACCAGGATTCCTTCTTGGAATCCGACGTGTGCGAGTTGAAGAGTTGGGATGATGTCACCAACAGCGAAGATGCCTGGAATATTTGTGCGGCAGTGATCATCTACGGTGATATATCCGCGATCCATTGCGATGCCAACTTCTTGGTAGCCGACCCCATCAGTGACAGGACCACGGCCGACAGAGACGAGAAGTACATCAGCTGTGAATTCGCGTCCATCTTCGAGAGTGACAGTTACGCCATTGGCGTCGACGCGATGAGACTTGAAGCGAACTCCCAGCTCAAAGTTGATTCCACGTTTACGGTAAGCGCGCTCAAGTAACTTGCTAGAAGATTCATCTTCAAGAGCGATTAAGTGAGGTAGACCCTCGATGATCGTGACCTCTGCGCCGAAAGATTTCCAGACAGATGCGAATTCGCATCCAATGACTCCACCACCAAGAACGATGACGCTCTTTGGAACATAATCCATTGATGTTCCGTGATCAGATGTAATAACGCGCTTTCCGTCAATATCAAGACCCGGAAGCGTGCGCGCATATGAACCAGTTGCAAGCACGATGTTCTTGCCCACGTATTGGGTTCCATTTACATCAACAGTGTTATTCGAGACGAGGCGACCTGTGCCTTCAACGAAGGTAATTCCGCGAGACTTAACCAGACCTTGTAAACCTTTGAAGAGACCTGCAATCACTCCATCTTTATATGAGTTGACGCCAGTCATATCGATTGAATTAAAAGTCGCATTTACTCCGAAATGCGCAGATTCGCGTGCACTATCTGCAACTTCACCTGCGTGCAGGAGAGCCTTTGTTGGAATACATCCACGGTGTAGGCAGGTTCCGCCAACCTTGTCCTTCTCGATGAGGGCAACTGATAAACCAAGCTGCGAAGCACGAAGAGCTGCTGCATAACCGCCGCTTCCACCACCAAGAACTACGAGATCAAAATTTGCCACCGAGTTACTCCCTTGAAAGAGCTCTAGGTCGATATGAGCTCAACACCCGTATCTTGCCAGCCTGAGCGGGCGAATGCATAACTGCCTAAGCGCTGGCTGAGATGGCGAGCTGCACGAGAGAACGCAGTGAGATTCCGGTTCCTCCTACTGGGGTGTACCCATGTGGCGCACCCTCGTTGTAGGCCGGGCCTGCAATGTCGAGGTGGAGCCATGGAAGTTCATCTGAGACGAATACTTTAAGGAAAAGTCCCGCTACGAGCATGCCACCCATGCGTTCGCCTCTATTTGCAAGATCTGCAACTGGCGAATCAAGTGATTCTCGCAATTCAATCGGAAGTGGCATGGGCCAGAAAGCCTCGCCTGTCTCTTTGGTCACGTCCATAAAGTGAGATGAGAATTCGGCGTTATTTGTCATGACTGCACTTGTGCGAGTTCCGAGTGCAACAACTTGTGCGCCAGTCAGAGTTGCAACATCCACAATTCCATCGAGATCTTTAGTTTCTTGTGCGCGCACAAGTGCATCAGCAAGAACAAGACGTCCTTCTGCATCTGGATTAAGTACTTCAACAGTCTTGCCGCCGTAAATTGTGATGACGTCACTTGGGCGAGTTGCTGTATCGCTGACCATGTTTTCGGCGAGCGGCGCCCACGTTTCGATTGATACAGGAAGTTTCAGTAGTGCGATTGCAATTGTTGCAGCGCACACAGCAGCAGCTCCGCTCATATCCGATTTCATAGCTTCCATGCCAAGGGCTGGCTTGAGCGCTAGTCCACCGGTGTCGAAGGTAATTCCCTTACCTATAAATGCATACTTCTTCTTAGCCTTTGCACCCTTAGGTGAATATGAAATATTCAGTAGTCGAGGAGGATTGGAAGAACCTTGACCTACGCCAATGATTCCGCCGTAACCCTTTGACTTGAGCTGCGCATCTGTCATGACAGAAACTTTCAAGCCCACGGATGCACCGCCAGCTTTCTTTACTGCTTCGTTGATTGCTTGGCAGAAAGTCTCAGGAGTGAGATGACTTGGGGGAGTATTAATCAGGTCTCGGACTAAGTTTGTGTATGTTGCAATAACTTCTGCAGATTTAGCAGCTGCTTTTGCGTCAGCCTTTGAAGCCAGATCCGTGTGAACCGTAACTGCTTTCAATGGAGCCCTCTGAGCGCTCTTGGTGGATCCTCTAAATTGATCAAAGAGATAAGAGCCAAGTCCCGCGCCCTCAGCAATAGCCTTTACCCCTGCAACGCTTTTAGCTGGAAGAGAGAAGGTTGCACTTGTATTTCCAGCAAGGGCGCGTGCTGCAGCACCGGCTGCGCGACGTAGTACTTCGTGGTCATACGTCGATGCAGCTTTTCCTAAACCGGTAAAGACAATGAGACGAGTCGAAGTGCTCGGGACCTTAATGATTTCATCAGCCTTACCTGTTGCCCCTAAATCGGCAAGGGCCCGCATCAGAACCTTGGTATCAATGGCGAGGTCGCCGGATTCAATCTGAAGTGAGGTGGCACCGACCTTCGAGCTCTTAGCGCTCTTTGCTGCCAACCCAACGACTAAGACATCATCTTTAACAATTCCGTCTGAAAGGCGGATCGTGGTCATGGCGACTCCTCTTGAGATCGCTCTGCTGTTACTCAGCAGATGCGAGGGCGTAAGTGTAAGTTGTTGCTGTGAAAAACTCACCTTTACATCAGAAACACCTCGACCTCCAGGCGAAGATGGCCGATTTCGGAGGCTGGTTGATGCCGATTGAATATCCAGGAGCCGGTGTTCTTGCCGAACATACAGCGGTTCGTGAACGCGTTGGCCTCTTCGATGTGTCACACCTAGGTAAGGCAAGCGTTAAGGGTGAAGGCTCACTCGATTTTCTCAATGCAATGTTTACCAACGACCTTACTCGGATTGGTGATAGCAAGGCCCAGTACACATTGCTGTGTAACCCTGATGGTGGAGTGGTAGATGATTTGATTGCCTACCGAAATTCAGCAGCTGATTTCTTTCTTATCCCTAACGCATCAAATACGACTGACGTTGTTCGGGTTCTCAATGAAAATGTTCCTGCAGGAATTACTGTGACCAATTTGCACGAAAAATTTGCCGTCCTCGCACTTCAAGGACCAAAGGCGAAAGATGTCATCCAGAGTTTCGGAATCAATCCCACAATGGACTATATGGCTTTCTCTCATGTAAACATTGCAGGGTGCGATGTCATTCTCTGCCGCACTGGCTACACCGGCGAACATGGATATGAATTAGTCCCAGCCTGGAGTGATGCCTCTGTCGTGTGGGATGCGCTAGTGGGAGCGATGAAACCATTTGATGGCGCAATCTGCGGCTTGGGTGCACGTGACACGCTGCGCACTGAAATGGGATACCCACTTCATGGCCACGAACTCTCACTCGAAATTACCCCGGTCCAAGCAAGTGCCGGCTGGGCTATCGGCTGGAAGAAAGAATCTTTCCGTGGATCTGAAGTACTTCAATCACAGAAGTCAGAAGGAAAGGTACGGACTCTCAAGGCCCTGAAATCAAATGACAGGGGAATTCCACGTGCAGGTATGTCGGTCAAGAACTCTGATGGCGTGGAAATCGGAATAGTTACAAGTGGGACTTTCTCGCCCTCACTTAAAGTTGGAATTGCTCTTGCTCTGCTCAATCCCGAATATGAGATTGGTGATCAGGTCACGATAGATGTTCGTGGACGCGAATCAACGGCAACAATTACCGCACTACCTCTGATGCCTTCGCACGTTCGATAAATTCAATCGGGCTTAAGAAAGCTGCGCGCGTATATGCGCGTCGAAGAGTATGTAGAACAGGTTTTCCAACGATAACGATAAGTGTTGCAGTAAAGATTGCTCGCGGAATATCCCATGCCATCGAAGATAAGAAGTGGTATGAAATGAAGTGGGCGGCATTTGTTGCTATCGGAGCGCCCGCGACATAGGAAAGTTGAGTTTCAGCACCTAGCGTCCACGGCCAGAATTGCAGATCCATCGCAATCCCGAAGAACTCAGCAGAGATAATTCCGTAGAAAGCTAGTGCTGCAATTTCATATCTTCCTCGCAGTGTTCGAGGAATGAGTGCAACACCAAGGCCAATCCATCCTGCGGCAAAAGATTGATAAGCAACCCACGGCCCTAAGCCACCAGTAAGAATTGCTGAAAGGAACATTGAGATAGTTCCGAGCAAGAAACCGAACGATGGTCCAAAGACACGGGCTGCAAGTATCAGAACAAACCACATAGGTTCGATTCCTACAGCTCCGGTTCCCATGGGACGAAGCGCTGCGATGAGCGCTGCAAGAACTGCAAGAAGCGCAATAGATTTACTATCGAGATGGTTATTACTGACACTGGTGAAGAGAAGCAAAAGAGCGAAAGGTGCAGCAAGGAGAAAGATCCACTGTGGGTGGGCCTGTTTCTCACTGATGAGAAATGGCCAGATAAATCCTAGGATGCTAAGCGAGCTTGTCGCTATGAGTGCGGCGAGCGAAGCTCCCTTAAATGCGAATACGCCTTGAGTCCTCATTTTTCTTGTCCAAGTGCATCGACCACATCGGCGACAGTGAGCCACGGTTTAGGAGACATCACCTTTGCAACTTGTGGCGCAAATGCCGGGGATGAGAGCAAGACATCGAGGGTTGAACCGTCGGCAACGATTTCGCCCTCCGCTAGGAAGAGAACTCGATCTGCAAGTTCAGCAACAAGTTCGACGTCATGGGTGGCTAGAAGAACGGGTCTCTCAAATTGAGTTGCATACTCTTTGAGAGCTGCACCGAATATGGACTTTGCTTGGTAGTCCAAGCCGCGCGTTGGTTCATCGAGTACAAGAACATCAGGATTGCCAGAGAGCACGATGCTAAGCACCAGCGCCAAACGCTGACCTTCAGATAAATCATTGGGATGCGCGTGGTGTGAAATATGAGGAACAAGACGATTCAAAAGGGCCATAGTGGAACCGGTTGCTAGTTGGTTGTCGCGATCGGCCTGTGCACATTCTTCTTCAACACTTGTTCCAAAAAGAAGATCGCTCGGTTCTTGTGGCACGTAGCCAATCGACTTCCTTCTGAGTGCACCTTTAAGCAAAGTTGGGTCCTGGCCATTGACGGTGATTTCGCCAGAGTCGGGCGCGTGAAGTCCAACAATGGAATGAAGTAGTGTGCTCTTTCCCGCGCCATTGCGCCCCATAATTGCAACAATTTCACCTTGATTGATCTGTGTACTGACATTGGCGAGAGCAGGCTTTGTGCCATAGGAATGGGAGATGCGTTTTACATCAATGGCAACATCTTTGTGGCGCTTCCGCACATGTGCTGGGATGAACTCCTGATTGCGAATATCTTCAGTCTGTCGCCGTACTTCGCGAACGCTTGTACCTGTCTCTCTTAAGTTGAGAGCTCGGGCTAAACGAACAATGGGTGGAACCAGGTCCGCACTTTTCAGAATTTCATCGGCGGGCCCAATTGAAGATTCGCCATTTCCTTGTATGTAGATGATGCGATCCACAAATTGAATCACTCGTTCGAGGCGATGTTCAGCGATGATGACTGTAACGCTGAGGTCATGGACCAAACGATGCAGAACGGAGAGAACTTCTTCAGCAGCTATTGGATCAAGTGCGCTAGTGGGTTCATCAAGGACTAAAACCTTCGGATGCAACACAAATGCTGCCCCAATCGCAACTCTTTGTTGTTCACCACCGCTCAGCGTTGCAATCGAGCGATTTCGTAGCGCACTCAGACTTAAGAGATCGAGAACTTCCTCTACTCGCTTGCGCATGACATCAGGAGGGAAGTTAAGAGCTTCCATACTAAAGGCGAGCTCTTCTTCAACGATATCTGTCACGAAACCATTGATGGGGTTCTGGCCGACAATTCCAACTAAGTGCGCGAGCGAGCCAGGTTTAACAGTGCGCGTCGAAATTCCATCGACAGAGATATCGCCGGCAAGAATTCCGCCCGTGTGGTGGGGGACGAGCCCATTAACGAGGCGAAGTAACGATGACTTTCCAGCCCCGGTTTCGCCCATAACGAGCACCATCTCACCTTCAGCGATTTGGAATGAGAGATCTTCAAGAACTGTGTGAGTTGATTGCGGGTAAATAAGCGAAACGTTTGAAAATGTAATCATCTGGCCACCATGATTCCCACGGTGATCAGAGTTCCAAAGACTATGTAGTTATCTCGCATCAACCATTGCTGTGGACGATAGCGTGAACGTTTACGGCTGATCCCATAACCACGAGCATCCATCGCGGCTGCAAGTTGTAATGATTTTGAGAGAGACTCCTCGAGAAGTGGAATAGCGATAGAGCGAATGCGAATGTTTTCAATACCGCGCAATTTTTGTGCTGTACGTATACGCCGGGCACTAGTGGCTAATTGAGGAAAGACGGATGTTGCAATGACCAGCGTGATTCCGATTTCATAAATGAATGAAGGAGTAACCCGCAACAACTTGTGTGGGCTGGTTAGAGATGTTGCTGCCCCGAAGAGGGCGATCATTGTTGCGATGATGACGCCTTCGTGGAGAGAGGATGACAATCGCTCGAGCGTGACCGATCCGCCTACTCGAATTCCTGGCATCCACGATGGGAGATCGAGAATCGGAAGCTTAAAGAGGACGGTTCCAGGGATGGGGACTCCGATGAGAATTCCAACGATGGTGCGAATCGCCAAAATTGTGGCACCGATTCGCAGAGACAAATAAAAACTTGCCTGCCACGGTGAACCATCTCTACGAAGATAAACAAGAAGAGCCACTGCACCCACAATCGCAATTGCGATCCAAGCGTTATCGAGTGCAACAACACCTACGGCGAGCATTATCGCGCTCACCCATAAGGTCAGCGGGTGCAGTGGTTTCTTCATCAGAACTATCTAGTTATTTCTTGAGTAGTGCGGCGGGAGTCTCAATCTCTACTCCGCACTCCTTCTTAGGAAAGCCATTAAGTCCACAAATCAAACCTGAACTCGCTGAACGTACCTTGATTACCTGCGCTAAGACATCAATTCCTTGCGAGCTCTTTGCTGTTGTTACACAACGAACGATTGGCTTCGCTACCTTTTCACCCTTTGGGGCATAGGCAGCGTTACCGAACTCGACAACGAGTGCAATCCGCTTGGTATCTGAATCTGCCGTAGTCTTGCCGCAGATAGATGCGAATGATGGCTTTGTCTTAGGAGCCACAGAAGGAACATCATCGCTACTAAATACAAATGACCAGCCTTCGACAGCGCCATCTTCGATATCAACGGTTGGGCCTGTCATGGCCGCTTTCCAGGTCGATGATCCAGGTGCTGCTTGGAAGTAGCCCCAATAGCGCCAACCTTTTGAGGCAGCGCTTGAGGATGGAATTGCTAGAAGTTGTGAGGAGATAAGAATGAATGCAAGTGCAATCTTCTTAGTTGTTGCTAATTTCGTTGTTGTTAATTTCATTGTGTGAACTCCAAAAATAAAGAGTCTCACAGGGGTAGCTCGCTAGCGGTCGGCTTTCAATGCGCCAAATACCTTTGGACTACACCCCGCAAACCTCGGCGGGTGTTGGTCAGAAACTAATATCTCGGCAGGTAATCCGACTTGAACAGTTCATGGAAGAACAGTCTTACGGTTGCGGGTCAGCGTCGGATTTGCACCGAACTTCCCCTACTGAGATACCTATGAAATTGTGGTCTTGCAGGTCGAACCAAACCATAGCTCATTGGTGTTGGCAACTCACCACGCGCAACCCTAAGGTGGAGTCATGGAATATAGACGCCTTGGCAATACCGGTATGTATGTATCAGAGATCTCGTATGGCAACTGGATCACTCATGGTTCTCAAGTTGAAACCGAATCTGCAGTCAAGTGTGTCCGCGAAGCTCTCAATCAGGGCATCACCACCTTCGATACAGCCGACGTTTATGCCGGAACTAAAGCCGAAGTAGTTCTAGCAAAGGCTCTCAAGGGCGTGCGTCGTGAATCTTATGAACTCTTCACCAAGGTCTATTGGCCAACAGGTTCAGGAAAAAATGATCGTGGCTTGTCACGCAAGCACATCATGGAGTCGTGCAATGCTTCATTGAAGCGACTTAACACTGACCATATCGACTTGTACCAGGCACATCGCTTCGATTTCGAAACTCCACTCGAAGAAACCCTCAGCGCATTTGATGATTTGATTCGCCAAGGCAAAGTCAGTTACATCGGATTCTCTGAGTGGAATACGAAACAAATTTCTGATGCACTCAAGATTCAAGATGCGCGCGGATACAACCGCTTTGTTTCTAGTCAGCCACAGTACTCAGCTCTATGGCGAGTGATTGAAGCTGAAGTTGTGCCGCTCTCGACCCAAGAAGGCATTGGTCAGATTGTCTGGTCTCCGATGGCACAAGGTGTTTTGACTGGAAAATATCTGCCGGGTAAGAAAGCCCCTGCTGGTTCGAGGGCTACGGATAAGAAGAGTGGCGCGGATTTCATCTCACGGTGGATGTCTGAAGAAGTTCTCACCGCAGTACAAAAATTGAAGCCCATCGCTGACGGGCTCGATATCTCTATGTCTCAACTGGCACTTGCCTGGGTACTTCAAAACCCAAATGTTTCCAGTGCAATCATGGGGGCCACAAAACCTTCTCAAGTGAAAGAGAACGTCAAGGCCTCGGGCATCAAGTTATCTAGCGATGTCATGAAGGCGATTGATGGCGCTCTTGGAAAACTTCCTGAACGCGATCCTAAGAAGAACGAGAGTCCAAACCCTCGCGCTTAATAGAGGGAATTAGAAGCTATCGCCTACTTTGATCTGAGGCTTTGGAGAACGCATCTTGCGCATCTGTGTAGAACGCAACCATCCGTACATGCCGATTCCCTTGAGCGGAGCATCTGGGAATTTAACGAGGACGGCGCTCTTGATCTTGCGGCTTAGGAAGAAGCCATCAATGACTGAGATCAGCAATACCCCGTACATAATGATGATGCTGCCAATTTGGAAGATTGGCGAAGGAATCAAAGTGAAAATTAAAACGATGAAGATAATTGGCAGGAAGTATTCGCCAATGGACTTACGGGCATCAACGTAATTTCTTACAAAACGCTTAACTGGACCTTTGTCACGAGCGGGCAGAGCGTTCTCATCTCCGCGCATATATGCGGCGCGAGCTGCAATACGTGATGCACGTGCTGCATCCTTGGCGCGCTTCTTCTCTTCCTTCGTTGATGCAGGAGCGAGAGATGAAACTTTGCGCGCGGCTTCTGCCTCCTTGCGCTTAGGAGTGGGGCGACCCTTTTTCTTATCTGCTGATTCAGTCATGAGCGGAACTATAGAGCGAGCATCTGCTCGAGAGCCAACTTTGAGAAGCGAGCAACGCGTTCATCAACCTTGATTTCATTGACAACATGGCCGGCAAGTACAGATTCCATAGACCAGACAAGGTGGGGGAGATCGATGCGATTCATGGTTGAGCAGTAGCAGACCGTCTTATCGAGGAAGACAATCTCTTTATCCGGATTATTCTGTGCAAGGCGAGAGACGAGATTGAGTTCGGTGCCGATTGCCCACTTGCTGCCTGCTGGCGATGAAGAGACGGTCTGAATGATTTTTTCAGTGCTACCGACGACATCAGACTCTACGACAACTTCATGCTGGCATTCAGGATGCACGATGACTTGAACTCCAGGGACTCTTGTACGAACTTCCTTGATGGACTCACGTGTGAAACGACCATGCACAGAACAATGTCCGCGCCAAAGAATCATCTTCGCATTCTTGATCTCGGTTTCAGTTAATCCACCCATCGGTTTCCATGGATTCCAGAGAACGCAATCATCGAGTGAGAGACCTAGTGAGAGAACTGCTGTATTGCGACCCAGATGTTGATCGGGAAGGAACAAAACTTTCTCGGCCTTAGCAAATGCCCATTCAAGAGTCTTCTGCGCATTAGATGATGTGCAGATAGTTCCACCGTGTTCACCCGTAAAGCTCTTAATTGCAGCAGATGAATTCATGTAGGTGACAGGAACAGTGCGCGATGCCACACCAATTTTTTCAAGATCTTCCCAACATTTGTTTACTTGGTTGGCTGTAGCCATATCTGCCATCGAGCAACCTGCTGCGAGATCGGGGAGGATTACGCGTTGCTGTGAAGATGTCAGGATGTCTGCACTTTCAGCCATGAAGTGCACGCCACAGAAGAAGATAAACTCTGCTGAACTCTGGGCAGCTGCTGCTTGCGCCAACTTGAAAGAGTCACCAGTGATATCGGCGAATTGAATGACTTCATCGCGCTGATAGTGATGTCCCAAAATGAGTGCCCGGCTACCAAGTGCCGCCTTTGCCGCGACTGCTCGTTCCACAAGATGGGGATCGCTCGAGGGAGGAAGTTCGCCAGTACATGAGACGCCTCGCTCTGATGCGAGGTCTGAGCCTTGACCTAAGAGAAGAAGCTCGCTCAGATTGATGGACATGTGCCTATTCTCATGCGTTTGGGTTCGCCACGGCAACCCGACGCGGGTATTCTTGCGCACATGACTACTGAAACAACATCAACTCCAGTTGAAATCACTACTGGCATCACATTGACCGATGTCGCAGCTGCAAAGGTTTCAGCGCTCCTTGCTCAAGAAGGTCGCGACGATCTCTATCTCCGCGTCGCTGTACAGCCTGGTGGTTGCTCAGGTCTTCGCTACCAGCTCTACTTTGATGATCGCAATCAAGATGGAGATGTCACACGTGAATTTGGTTCAGTAAAGGTAGTCGTCGACAAGATGAGCGATCCATATCTCATGGGCGCTTCCATCGATTTCGTAGACACCATCGAGAAGCAGGGTTTCACAATTGATAATCCAAATGCACAAGGTTCCTGTGCATGCGGCGATTCATTCAACTAATTAGCGCTAAAACTCTTCCGCTGTAGTTAGATTCCCACATGAAAATCGGCGTTGCGGGCTCTGTTGGTCTTGATCACCTCATGACTTTCCCAGGAAAGTTCACTGACTCTCTCGTTGCCGGTTCATTAGAAAAAGTTTCGCTCTCATTCCTCGTTGATGGCCTTGATGTTCGCCGCGGAGGGTGCGCTGCAAATATCTCATTCGGACTCGGCGTCCTAGGGCTCAATCCAATTTTGATTGCAGCGGTTGGTAAAGACTTTGCAGATTACGATGCATGGCTTACGCGCCATGGCGTGGATACAACTCATGCACTTGTTTCAACCTCGCAACATACGGCGCACTTCACGGTTACAACTGATACCGAACTCAATCAGATTGCCTCATTTTTTCCAGGCGCGATGTCAGAAGCTCGCAATATTGAACTCAAACCCATCATGGATAAGGTCGGCAAACTCGACATCTTGGTGGTTTCACCTGATGATCCAGAAGCGATGCTTCGCCACACTGAAGTGGCGCTTGCGATGGGAGTAGCTGTAGCAGCCGATCCTTCGCAACAGATGGCTCGTATGAGCGGTGAAGAGATCAAGAAGTTAATTTCAGGTGCGACCTACCTCTTTATGAATGAGTACGAACTGGCACTTGCTATTCAAAAGACCGGTTGGAGCGACCACGAGATTCTGGAGCGCGTGAAATATCGCATCGTCACATTGGGTGCAGATGGTGCGCGCATCGAAAGTATCGATGGAACCTTTATCAAAGTTGGTTGCGCGCAAGAGAAGGCAAAGATCGATCCCACCGGCGTCGGTGACTCATTCCGTTCCGGCTTTGTCGCAGGTCTTGCCTGGGGACTTTCACATGAACGCTGTGCGCAGCTTGGTTCAATGATTGCAACGTATGTCATTGAGACAACCGGAACACAGGAGTATCGATTTACCAAAGATGAATTTGTAGCGCGATTTAGCGAAGCCTACGGTTCAGATGCTGCAGCCGAAATAGCTGCGCACCTACCCGCGTAACTTCTGAACTACTGCTGATACCGCACTGACTAATTTCTCAATGTCTTGGCGGGTGACGCCGTCATGGAGGGTAAATCTCAGATGTCCTGAGGTTGGATAACCCATGGCAGCAAGAACATGGCTTGGTTGTAAATCTTCTGGAGAACAGGCTGACCCAGAGTCGATATCGATTCCTTGAGCTGCTAACTCCCTCACGGCATATTCGCCTGTGACGCCATCTGCTACGACGGAAAAGATATGGGGGAGCGCAACAACTCTTGGTGCAACAATCTGAATGTCTTCGAGGCGCCCAAATTCAGAGAGAGCATATTCACGTAAAGATGTATCAACTGCACTGAAATTTTCTAGAGCGATTGAGGACGCAATAAGAAGTGGCAGCGATGAACTTCCTGGAGTGCGAATGGGCGCAATGTGGGGAAGTGGATAAGTAAATTCGGCAGGACTCTTGATTGCCATGATTGCTAAACCACTAGGACCGTTCCAAGCAGATGCATCAAAGACAGCCGTGCTCCAGCGATCTGGTAGCGGAATATGTGGACCTGATGCAGTTGCATCGATTGCGATTCGAGCTGATTTCGGAATTGACTCGAAACCACTCTGAATGACTCCTGTTTCTCCATTTGCTAATTGCAATGAGAGAACTGCATCATCTGGAATCGAAGCACAATCAAGAATCGCTCCCGATTCATTGACCGGGAGTTGGATAACTTCACCTGAATGCGACCGAGCGATGGCTCGAATCTTTCCTTTATCTATTGCTGAATATGCAAAGGCAGAAGAGCTCTTACTAAGACCTGCAATGGAGAGATAGTGCCCAAGAGATGGTTCGCCGAGAATCTCGATAGCGGCAACCGGTAGACCAAGGCGTCCGGCGATATTTTCTATCGCCTGATTTCGCAAGATTGCAGCCCTTGAAGAACTTTGGGAGAGCTTCTTGGGATCCGCCCATCCCTGGTCAAAAGCGGCTAGTAGCGCCTCTCTGGCGGCAGGGTGAAGTGGGTTTTCAGAGGCGAAATTTCCTGTGACACGAACCACCGAATGAACGCTACTCGCTCGGACGAGCGCATGCACCTCGCGCCACTATCCTTAGGCCATGTCTTCTCACGCGACGCGCACCAAGCGCTATCTCCGAGCGGCGGCCCTCATAGCCCCAGCTTTGCTTCTCTTGTCAGGATGCTCTTTCAACTCTAAAGATATTTCTGGAATGGGTTTCCCTAAAGGAGTATCAAGCGTTAACGACATCTCGCTCTCATTGTGGCAAGGTGCTTGGATTGCTGCAGGTGTAGTCGGTGTATTTACTCTCATCCTTATTCTTTGGCCAGCGGTCTTCCATCGCGCAAAGGCTGGGAAGGGCGAATTCCCCAAGCAGACTCAGTACAACGTGCCCATTGAAATTCTTTACACAGTTATCCCTTTTATTATCGTGGCAGTTCTCTTCTACTTCACAGTTGTGAAAGAGAACAAGATCGTCGACAAAACTTCTCCCGTAAAACATGAGATCTCTGTTGAGGGCATTCAATGGTCTTGGCAATTTGGTTACCCTGAAGCTGGCGAAAAGGCAGTGGTCACAGGAACTACGGCGCAACCACCAACGCTCTATCTTCCACAAGGTGAAAAAGTTCGGTTTACGTTAACTGCGAACGATGTGGTTCATGGATTCTGGATTCCAGCATTTATGATTCAGATGCAGAACCTTCCTGGCGAAACCAACCACCTGCAATTTACAGCAAACAAGTTGGGCGAATTCCCGGGCCGATGCAACATTCTCTGCGGTCGAAGCCATGCGCAAATGATCTTTAAGGTAAAAGTTGTAACCCCAGAGCAGTACCAGAAATATCTTGACTCACTGAAGGCGAGCGCATAATGACTACCTTTGCAGAACGTCCAACGATTGCTGCACCACGTCAGGGAGTTGAAAAAACTTCCCTCGGAAGCCAATTTGTAAAGACCATCACCTCAACAGACCATAAGCGCATCGGTTACCTCTACCTCGTCACTTCATTCGCCTGGTTCCTCATTGGTGGCGTATTAGCGCTATTGCTCCGTATCGAACTTACTCGTCCAGGAATGCAATTCCTGAGCAACGAGCAGTACAACCAGATCTTCACAATGCACGGAACCATCATGTTGCTGATGTTTGCAACGCCGCTCTTCGTAGGTTTTGCCAACGTCATCATGCCGTTGCAGATTGGAGCAGCTGACGTTGCCTTCCCACGTCTTAATATGCTCTCGTACTGGCTCTTTCTCTTTGGCTCAATCCAGGCGGTTGCCGGCTTCCTCACTCCAGGAGGAGCTGCATCATTTGGTTGGACTGCATACGCACCACTTGCAAACTCAACATACTCACCAGGAATAGGTGGAGACCTGTGGGTGATGGGACTAGCAATTTCCGGTCTCGGAACTATTTTGGGTGGCGTTAACTTCATTACAACAATCTTCACAATGCGCGCACCTGGCATGACGATGTTCCGTATGTCGATCTTCTCTTGGAACGTATTGCTGACATCAATCCTTGTTCTGCTTGCCTTCCCACCATTGGCTGCTGCGCTCCTTGGACTCGAATCAGATCGACTCTTTGGTACCCACATCTTTGATCCAGCTAACGGCGGAGCTATGTTGTGGCAGCACCTCTTCTGGTTCTTCGGACACCCAGAGGTTTACATCCTCGCTCTTCCATTCTTCGGAATCGCTACTGAGATCTTGCCGGTCTTCTCACGTAAGCCGATCTTCGGCTACAAGGGTTTGATTGCTGCAACAATCGCAATCTCTGCTCTCTCTGTTGCGGTGTGGGCTCACCATATGTTCGCTTCAGGAAAAGTACTCCTTCCATTCTTCTCTTTCATGACCTTCCTCATCGGTGTACCAACTGGTGTGAAGTTCTTCAACTGGATCGGAACTATGTGGCGAGGCCACGTTACCTTTGAAACTCCGATGTTGTGGGTTATGGGCTTCCTCGTCACCTTCCTCTTCGGTGGATTGACCGGAATCATCTTGGCTTCACCGCCACTTGATTTTGCAGTCTCTGCTTCCTACTTCGTCGTAGCGCACTTCCACTATGTTCTCTTTGGAACCGTGGTCTTCGCGATGTTTGCAGGGTTCTACTTCTGGTGGCCAAAGTTCACAGGTCGCATGCTCAATGAACGCCTAGGAAAGATTCACTTCTGGACTCTCTTCGTCGGCTTCCACACAACATTCCTTATTCAGCACTGGCTTGGAATCAAGGGCTTCCCTCGTCGCTACGCAGATTACCTAGCGACCGATGGATTTACAGGAATGAATATGATTTCAACTGTCGGCTCATTCCTGCTTGCACTCTCCATGATTCCTTTCTTCGTCAATGTGTGGATTACACGTAACTCACCAAGGGTTGAAGTTGATGATCCTTGGGGTTACGGAGCTTCACTCGAGTGGGCGACTTCATGTCCACCACCACGCCATAACTTCACATCAATGCCACGTATTCGTTCAGAGCGTCCAGCATTTGATCTGCACCACCCACACATTAAGACAGAAGGTCACTAAGCATGAAAACTAACTGGAAACTCTTTACTGGTCTTTCAATTTTCTATGTGATCATGGCAATCGTCTATTACTACGTAGGCGGAGAAGCAGTGGGCATCACCGGAATGATTCTCGCTGCCTGCCTCGCGGGTATGGTTGGGTTCTATCTCTGGTTCACACAGAAGCGCATCGGTTTCGATATTCCTTCTGACAATCTTGAGGCAGAGATTGCAGATGATGCTGGCGAATTAGGTTTCTATAGCCCTCACTCATGGTGGCCACTTCCAGTAGCACTCAGCGCAACTGCCATGGGGCTTGGTCTCATTATCGGCTGGTGGCTCGCACTCATTGCGCTAGGAACTCTTGTTATCAGCATCATTGGCATGGTGACTGAATACGAGAAGCCTCTCTCAACATCTTCGCACTAACGAAAGTTTTTTAAGGCCCATGAAGAAGTTGATCGGGGCCGCTCCTTGGATCTTTATCGTTATCTGGAGCTCTGGTTTTGTTGTCGCAAAGTATGGCTTTGAAGATGCGGATTCACTCTTCTTTTTAGCAATCCGACTTCTCTTAGCGGCGGCAATTCTTTTATTACTCACGCTTGCGCTACGTCAACCATTTCGGTTATCTCGCCAAGATTTACGAGCATCCCTTGCCATAGGTATTTCACTTCATGGCTTCTACCTTGCCGGTGTTTGGTATGCGATTGAACTTGGTGCTCCTGCAGGTCTCTCGTCAGTCATTACGAGTATGCAACCTATCGTCGTCTCACTTCTAGCTGTGCGCCTATTGGGAGAACCACTTACTCGAAGACAGTTAAGCGGATTACTCTTCGGTCTTGGGGGAGTCATTCTCGTTGTTTTGCCAAAACTCTCACAAGCACACGGCTTCACCTCTGAATCTCTCGGACTACTCTTCGCAGCTCTTGCAGGAAGTACGGTGGCAACGTTGCTTCAGAAGAAGGTTGGCCATTCGATTCCCTTGATGATTGGCACCACTTATCAATTTGCGATTGCAGGTGTGGCACTTCTGCTGATCTCTATTGCGCGAGGTCGTACTCGCTTTGAATTAACAACCACATCTTTCTGGACAATGTCATGGGCAGTGCTGGTAACTTCCATCGCCGCAGTCCTTCTCTTGCTATGGCTATTAAATAAAGGCTCTGCTGCGAAAGTTTCTAGCCTTCTCTACCTCGTTCCACCAATGGCCGTTCTTCAAGCCTTCATTCTCTTTGGTGAAAAGGTTTCCGCATTGGGTATTGTGGGAATAGTCATGACTGCTCTTGGAGTGGCTCTCGTTATTCGCTCGTAACACTCACTTTTTTGCACATAAACTGATTAGATATGGCTATGACTCAACCACTTGCAGATCCAGCGCGCGGCAAAGAGGTCTTTGACCTAGATCGCACCTATGTATTTCACTCTTGGTCGGCGCAAGCGCAGATTTCACCGCTACCCGTAGCAGGGGGAGAAGGAAGCTACTTCTGGGACTTTGATGGAAATAAGTACCTCGACTTCTCTAGTCAGTTGGTCTTTACAAATATCGGCCACCAACATCCCAAGGTAATTAAGGCGATTCAAGAACAAGCAGGCGTCTACACGACAGTTGCCCCACAACATGCAAATGAAGCACGCGGTGAGGCGGCAAAGCGAATCACTGCTCGAGCAGGCGTTCACCACAACAAAGTTTTCTTCACCAACGGTGGAGCAGATGGAATTGAAAATGCCATCCGTTTAGTTCGTCTTCACACCAATCGCCACAAAGTGCTTTCGTTCTACCGCAGCTATCACGGAAATACTGGCGCGGCTATCTCATCAACTGGCGACCCACGCCGTTGGCCCAATGAATATGCCTATGGCCACGTTCACTTCTTCGGCCCGTATCTCTATCGCTCAGCTTTTTGGGCCCAGAATGAGGAAGAAGAGTGCAAACGCGCTCTTGAACACCTTGAGCAAGTAATCATCTTTGAAGGACCAAACACCATCGGTGCGATTCTTATCGAGTCAGTCGTCGGCACTGCCGGAGTCTTGGTGCCACCAGTTGGATATCTCGAAGGTGTTCGTGCGCTCTGTGATAAGTACAGAATTAAGTGGATTGCTGATGAAGTAATGTCAGGATTTGGCCGAACAGGAAAGTGGTTTGCATATCAGCACTCAACTGTAGAACCTGATTTGATTGTCTTCGCAAAGGGCGTCAATAGTGGTTACGTTCCGCTAGGTGGAGTCATCATCAGTGATGAGATTGCTGCAACATTTAACGATCGAGTATTCCCTGGCGGCTTAACGTACAGCGGCCACCCACTTGCAACTGCAGCAGCTGTTGCCACACTCGATGTGATGGCAGATGAGAAGATCGTTGAGAACGCTGCCGCTATGGGCGAGAACGTTATTAAGCCACTTCTTCAAGAACTTATGGCTAAACATAAAGTGATTGGTGAAGTTCGCGGTAAAGGCGTCTTCTGGGCTCTTGATCTCGTCACTGATCGCGCTACCCGAGCACCTCTTGCTCCGTATGGAGCATCAAGTCCGGCCATGAATGAACTCGTTGCAGCGTGTAAGAAGTTGGGGCTCTTCCCATTTAACAATTACAACCGTATGCATATCTGTCCTCCATGCAACATCACCGAGGCCGAGCTCCGCGAAGGCTTTGCCATCTTGGATAAAGCATTCGCATCTATCGCACACCACTACACAGGAGCATAAAAAATCGACCCTGCCCATACGGACAGAGTCGATTCTTTAATCTTTCTTTAGTGATGGCCCTCGAGTTCGCGGCGCTCGGTCTCTGTTGCCTTTGGCACAGCAACAGCTGTAGCGCGTGAGATTCGATTACGGATTTTATTCTTGATTGCTGCAGGGCGACGTACTCCAGCTGCATCATGATCAGGAAGTTCGAGTGGAGCAATCTGTTCGTGCGAAGTAAGTAGCCAAGCTTTCTCAGCTGAAATTGGTTCGTGTACTTCAACAAACTCACCGTTAGGCATACGAACCAAACGACCCGTTTCGCGACCATGAAGAACGAGGTCGCGGTCAGCGCGCTGCAATGAGAGGCAGAGACGCTTGGTGACAACGAAAGCAATCGGAGGCAAGACAATGATTGCAATTCGAGAGAACCACATCATCTGATTAATGGTGAGGTGGAAAGTAGTAGCGATAATGTCGTTACCACCGTTGATGAGTGAGACCAATGTGAAGGTGAGGGCCATAGCTCCGATAGCGGTGCGGTTTGGAGTATTACGCGGACGATCGAGAAGGTGATGTTCGCGCTTATCTCCTGTTGCCCACTGTTCGATGAATGGATAGAGAGCAAGACCTGTAAACATAATGCCAGGCAGAATCAATCCAGGAATCAAGATATTCCAAGAGATGGTGTGGCCAAAGGCATGCGTTTCAAGTGGAGGGGCCATACGGACTAAACCGTCGAGCCAACCCATGTACCAGTCTGGTTGTGAGCCAGCCGAAACTTGGCCAGGTGTATAAGGACCGTAGAGCCAGATTGGGTTGATCGATGCAACAGCTCCTAAGAATGCCGTTACGCCAAAGACGATAAAGAAGAATCCACCTGCTTTAGCCATGTAGACAGGCATGAGCGGATAACCAACAACGTTCTTCTCAGTGCGTCCTGGACCAGGGAACTGTGTGTGCTTCTGGTACCAGACGAGCATCAAGTGCACGGTGATAAGCGCAAGGAAGATGCCGGGAAGAAGAAGGATGTGAACTGTATAGATTCGAGGAATAAATGCTTCGCCAGGGAATGCTCCACCGAATGCAAAGAAGGCAAGGTATGAACCAACAAGTGGTAGCGCTTGAATGATTGCTTCTGCGATTCGAATACCAGTTCCTGAGAGAAGATCGTCAGGAAGTGAGTAACCCAAGAATCCTTCAACGATTCCAAGAGTAAGAAGACCGACGCCGATGATCCAGTTGAATTCGCGTGGCTTACGGAATGCACCAGTGAAGTAGACGCGCAACAAGTGAACAACGATGCCCACCATAAAGATAAGTGCAGCCCAGTGGTGGATTTGACGCATCAAGAGACCGCCACGAACTTCAAAGGAGATATCGAGAGTCGATGCGTATGCAGCTGACATCTCGAGTCCCTTGAGAGGTTCGTAAGAACCGTCATACACAACTTCGCGCATTGAAGGGTCGAACCAGAATGTAAGGAATGTTCCCGAGAGAAGCAGGATGACAAATGAGTAGAGGCAGATTTCGCCAAGAAGGAATGACCAGTGGTCAGGGAAGACCTTGGTGAGGTTCTTCTTCATCCACTTTGCTGCGCCTGTGCGATCGTCTACATATCCTGCGACGTTACCGGCGATTCTTTCGCGTGCTGTCATGATGAGCGCTCCCAGAAGCTAGGTCCTACAGGTTCATTAAATGGTGCTCGAGCTACGAGGTAACCCTCTGCATCCACGGTGATATTTAACTGTGGAAGTGGTCGAGCCGCAGGTCCAAAAATCACCTTGGCGGCACGGGTTACATCGAATGTTGATTGGTGACATGGGCAGAGGAGGTGCTTGGTCTGCTGCTCGTAAAGGGCAACTGCGCAGCCCATATGTGAGCAGATCTTGGAGAAGGCGATGATGCCCTCGTGTGTCCACGACAGACGTTCAGCATCAAGGTTAAATTCTTCGGGGCGAAGGCGGATGAGAAGAACTGCATCCTTGCCAATATCGGAAAGTGAACGATGAGCCCCTGGAGCAATCTCAGGAAGAGTCTGCGCAACTGCACCTACTTCGAGATCTTCTGGACGTAGTGGGCGATCGCCTGGATCAGTTACCAGGCGAGTACCTGCCTTCCATGAAGTCTTTGTGAGATCGTCTTTTGGAAGTGGACCTAAATCGCGAAGCAGCAATAGAGGAGTGAGCGCTGACAGGCCAAGAGCTGCGCCCAATGTGCGCTTAATCAATGGACGACGGCCAAGTCCTGCGGCAGATGCTCCTGCTTTTACAGTCTTGATAAATTCTGCGCGGTCTTCATCTTCTGAACGAAATTCGTGGCGATAGGCAATGACTTCTTCATCAGGCATTAGCGTCTTTGCCCAATGAATCAATCCTGCACCGATGCAGAAGAGCGCAATCGCCATTCCGAGGCCGAGTCCAAGCTGATGGGCATTTGTCTTACCCATAACTGGAATGAAGAAAAAGATATCTTCCTTAACAAAAATATATGAGTAGATAAGAAGGAGAGTTCCAAGTGCAGATAGACCAAAGAGAATCGCTACTTGTCGCTCAGCGCGAGCTGCTGCCTTTGGATCCGTATCTGTGGTGCGATGAACGTGTGCAGGAAGTCCTGGATCTTTAATCTGCTCGATCTCGTTAGACATTCTCTATCTCGCCTTCATCGCTAGCCAGACTGCAACACCAATGAGCAGTCCAATTCCAAGTGTCCATACAAGAAGGCCTTCAGTAACGGGGCCTACGCGACCAAGCGCTGCTCCACCTAACTGTGGTTCTGCCTCAGCTGCCTTAATCCATTTGATAATGGAAAGCTTCTCTTCAGGAGTAATTGTCTTATCGCTAAAAACTGGCATTGATTGTGGGCCAGTAACCATTGCTTCATAAATATGTCGCGGTTCAACACCCATCAAAGTCGGAGCATATTTACCTTGGGTAAGCGCTCCACCTTGTGCAGCAAAGTTGTGACACATCGCGCAGTTGGTACGGAAAAGTTCTCCGCCTTCTGCAACAGAACCGTCGCGTTCGTAATTGAGTTGTTCTTCACCCGGAACCTGTGGCCCCGGTGCAAGGGAAGCGACATAGGTAGCTAGAGCGTTGACTTCTTCAGCGTTATAGACCGGCTTCTTGCGCATCGCCTGTTGGCTCATATCTGCCATCGGCATGCGACCTGTTGCTACCTGAAAATCAACGGAAGCTGCACCGACACCGATAAGAGAAGGAGCTATCTGGCCGCCTTCAGCATTAAGGCCGTGGCAAGAAGAGCAACCCTTGAGGAAGATCTGCTTTCCCTCTTCAATCGTGACTGCACGATCGGCGGTAGAAGTAGTCTCTTTATTGACCGCACTTGCAACCTGGAATGTTGTGCCGATGGTGAAGAGAGCAAAGATCAAAAGAATTGGTCCTGCTGCACGATGTCTGCGTAGACGCGAGAGACGCTTCACTGTGTTCCTTTCAGTTGGTTAATTCGGTGGGTCATTACTTAATGAGATAAATTGCTGAGAAGAGTGCGATCCAAACAACGTCAACGAAGTGCCAGTAGTACGAAACCACAATTGCTGTTGTTGCTTGTCCTTGAGTGAAGCGACGAGCCTTTGCTACACGAACCATCACGATGAGGAATGCGATCAGACCGCCAGTGACGTGAAGGCCGTGGAATCCAGTTGCCAGATAAAAGACTGATCCATATGCGTTAGATGAAAGAGTTAAACCTTCGACTACGAGGTGGGCATACTCGTAAATCTGGCCTGCTACGAAGAAACCGCCCATGAGGAAAGTGAGAGCGAACCATTCGCGCATTCCCCAGTACTTCACTTTGAATAGTGAGTCAGTTCTGCGAGCTTGGTAACGCTCTGCGGCAAATACTCCGAACTGACAAGTGACAGATGAGAGAACCAGAATTGTTGTGTTGAAAGAAGCAAAAGGGATATTGAGAATGCCGGTTGATTCAAGCCAGATCTTTGGACCCTGAACTGCGCGGGTGGTGAAGTACATCGCGAAGAGCGCGGCGAAGAACATGAGCTCGCTGGAAAGCCAAACAATTGTTCCGACTGCCACCATGTTGGGGCGGGTGATCTTGTGGTGAGCGCTCACGCTGGTGCTTGTCATAGGTGGCATTATTCCCGAAAAGAGCCCTACTAGCCTATTTAGAGCGGTCTGGAAGGCGCATTTTTTCCGTTCATTTGAGGTGAAAAGGGTCACCTCAAATGGAGCGCAATTGCTGTGCCGTCTCATGGAATTCGCCTATTAGACTTCGACCCATGTCACAGAATGCAGGTGCTCGAGAGCGCAAATACTCCATCGTTCTCTACTCAGACGATGTCACAGTGCGCGAGGCCGTCATCGGCGCTCTTGGTTCACGAGTTTCTCCAGATATGGCTGAACATGTCATCCATCAATTCGCTACAGCTCCAGCCCTTCGCCTCTTTGTGGATGCAAAGAAGCCAGGTTCTGAGTCGCCCATTGATCTCTTTATTCTCGATGGTGAATCCGTTCCCGAAGGTGGAATTGGAATGGCTCGTCAGTTGAAGGATGAAGTTTTTAACTGCCCTCCTGTCATGGTCATTACAGGCCGTAAAGAAGATGCGTGGCTCGCTGCGTGGTCTCGTGCAGAAGCAAATGTTCTTCATCCGGTCGACCCATTTACACTTTCTCATACCGTTGCTGATTTGCTACGAGCTCGTACAGTCGCGACAAACGCAACTGCTTAATCAGGTTCTATCGTGACTGCAACTCCTCTCAATTGGAGCGCACTTACCGAAAAACTCCTCTCTGGTTTAGATCTCGAGAGAGATGAAATCCAAGGCGCGATGCGCGAAATCCTTGGGGGAGAGTCAGATATTGAGAGCGTTAAATCATTTCTACTAGCGCTTAAAGATAAAGGCGAAACTTCCGATGAGGTCGGAGCGCTTGTTGAGGTGATGTACGCACATGCCGGACCTATCACTATCAATGAACGTGCAGTAGATACAGTGGGTACAGGTGGCGACGGAGCTCACACCATCAATATCTCCACAACGGCCGCCATCATTGCAGCAGCTGCCGGAGCGCGAGTTGTAAAACATGGAAATCGCGCAGTCTCGTCTAAATCTGGAGCATCTGATTTCCTTGAGGCGCTGGGCGTAGTTCCAGGACTCACCGGTGCAGGCGTTGAAAGAACTGTTCGCGAACTTGGAATTGGATTCTGCTTTGCACCCATCTTCCATCCGGCGATGCGCTTTGCCGCACCAGCCCGTAAAGAGTTAGGTGTACCGACGGTCTTCAATATCTTGGGGCCACTTGCAAATCCCGCTAAGCCTCAAGCAGCAGCTATTGGCGTTGCCAATGATCGAATGCACCTTGTGATGGCACAGGTATTGGCCGAGAAAGGGTGCGATGGTTTTGTCTTCCGTGGCGATGATGGTCTCGATGAAATCACTCTTGCAACTACAACCTCTGTACTGTCGATTGGCAAAGCTGAAATCAAGAGCGATCGAATTGATGCAAAGGATTTCGGAATGCAGAACGCACCTATCGAAGCGATTGTCGGTGGCGATGCATCGGAGAATGCTCGAATTTCACGAGCAATCTTTGCCGGTGAACGAGGTGCACCGAGAGATGCAGTGCTACTCAATGCTGCTGCTGCAATAGCAGCTTTTGAAGGTGACATGGAGAGCGATGTGAAAGAGCGACTTACATTGGGATTGGAAAGAGCTGTGCGCGCTGTCGATACAGGTGCTGCCCTTGCTCTATTGGATAAGTGGGCTGCGCTTACGCAGGAGATTTCGGCTTCTTAACTTTCTTGCCGAAGTTGTTGAGCTCTTCAAGAGTGTAGATATCGTGCGAACCCAATCTTTCGAGAAGTCCATGAAAGACATCTACTGTGGCACGCGCATCATCAAGTGCCCGGTGATTGGGCGTTGTTACAGTTCCAAAGAATTCAGCCAGGGTTCCAAGTTTGCAATTAGGAACTTCATCGCGAGTTAAAACTTTGCGCGCAATGATTGCGGTATCAAGAACTGGAAACTTGGGCCATTCATATTCATTCAATCGTGCGGCGTAGGTAAGGAATGAGAGATCAAAGGGTGCGTTCTGCGCCACAAGAACCGTACTTGTTGGATGTCCGAGAAATTCAAGAAGAGAAGGAAAGGCCTGCTTGATTGTTGGAGACTGAAAGACCATTTCATCGGTAATGCCGGTGAGCTCTGTAATGTATCCAGGGATCGGATGGCCGGGATCGATAAAGGTTTTGAACTCACCGAGTACTTTGCCACCGCAGACTTTGACTGCGCCAATCTCGGTGATTGCAGCCCCTAGATGAGGTGCACCACCTGTTGTTTCGAGATCAATGACAACGAAGATGATTTCATTAAGGGGTCGACCAAAATCTTGGAGAGTGCTCTGCCAGCTCTTGTTATCAGCTGAAGAATTCACCGAATCGTTAACCACTCGTTAACTGTAGATGATTGCGATGACATGACTTGGGTAATACTCTCCACGCATGGGAGTTGAAGGCGCACCTGCAGGTTTGTTAAATGATTGGTACTCTGAAGGCAAAGGAGCTAATAAGAAGATTGGCATTCTTCTTGTCCATGGATTCACGGGATCTCCGGCATCAATGCGCCCATGGGCTGAGTACCTCAACCAGCTCGGCTACACAGTCACAGTTCCTCTGTTGCCGGGCCATGGAACTCGTCCCGAAGATCTCAATGTGGTGAAGTGGCAAGAGTGGCCTGCCAAAGTTGAGAATGATCTCAATGCGCTATTGCAGAGTTGTGAAAAGGTATTTATCTGCGGGCTTTCAATGGGAGGCGGAACAACCCTTAATGTCGCAACCCGTTATTCAAAGCAACTGGCTGGAATAATCCTTGTTAATCCAATGATTCACGTGAAGTTTATTCCTCATCAATTGGCTTGGGTAATCTCTCGCTTCCAGAAGATGCGCGATTCCGTGGGCGATGACATCAAACGTCCAGGAATCACTGAATACGGTTACGACTCACTTCCAGCAGTTGGGGTATACCAATTACTGAAGATGCTTTCCTATACTCGTGCGCGCCTTCACGATGTGACCGCTCCGTTGCAGTTATTCCACAGCGTCGATGACCACACACTTCCAGTATCAAATACTGAAATCATTATGCAGGGCGTAGGGTCACGCGATAAGAGCCGGATTGAACTCGTCAATAGTTACCACGTTGCAACTCTTGATTACGACCAAGAGATCATCTTCGAGAACTCACGAATTTTTATTGAATCGCACTCATAGCCAATGTCGTAACTAGAAATTGCGTTACAGCGATACATCTCTAGAATTCACCTGTGAATAAGCTTCTTGGCGCTTTAGGCGGAAATAGAGCAGCTGATGCATTTCGCAAAACTGTTTCAGGTGACGCTAGCGGCGCCCCCGAATGGTCAAAGCAGATGGCTATCGGAAACGATATTGGCCTCTTCGGTCCTGAAAGCGCAGTATGGGAAGTCCATGGCTGTATTGCAACGTTGGTTGGCGGTATTCGCGCGCTACTGATGCAGGCCGCACATCCGGCTGCTCTAACAGGAGTTGCCGAACATTCCGCTTATGACACAGATCCGCTGGGAAGATTAGAGCGAACAACGCGTTGGTTAACGATCACTTCATTCGGTTCAACTGAAGCGATTGATTTAGAGGCACGTCGAGTTCGTGAAATGCACAAGCGAGTTACCGGCAATTTTGAAAATAAATCTGGGGAGCTGGCGCCATATAGCGCTTCTGATCCTCGTTACCTCTTGTGGGTTCATTGTGCATTCACTGATTCATTTCTTCGAGCTCATGAAGAATTCGGATATCCATTGCCGCAGGGAGCAGATGAATATGTTCGCCAATGGGCCAAGAGCGCTGTGCCGTTGGGATTAGAAAACGCCCCACAATCCAAGGCTGAACTTGAAGATGTCATGACATCTTTTGCTACTCAGGAAGTAACCTCGATTGCAATGACTCCACCTATTGTCGGATTTATTCTGAAACCTCCTTTCAGTCGCGGAGGGCTCTTCTTCTATCGGATTTTGGCCAATGCAGCGATTGCGACAATCGATGAACGATTCCTGTCAGTTCTTGGCCTGCAACGGCGTTCAAAGAAGTGGCTCAAGGTCAGCAGAGTACTTCTCGATTTTCTGTCTTACATGCTCGGCCATGAATCACCGAGCCAGAAGATTGCGCGTAAAAGAATCGACGCTCTACAGTGACGCCATGTCAGAGTGCATCTTCTGCAAGATAGTCGAAGGATCTATTCCTTCTCATAAAGTTTTCGAGAATGAAAATTGTTACGCCTTTCTCGACATTTTTCCGGCTAACCGCGGCCATACTTTGGTAATTCCTAAGAACCATGTGAAAGATATTCACGAGGCAGATGCGAAGACGTACTCCGACGTTGCGGCGACTGCCAAGCACGTTGCTGATCTTCTTCAGAGGAAACTTGGATCTGACGGCACCACTGTTTTTCAAATGAGTCGTGAGGCAGGCTGGCAGACAGTTTTTCATCTCCACATGCATGTCATTCCCCGTTGGGATAACGACGGGCTCCATAAGCCTTGGGACATAGCACCTGCTCAAGAATCTGATCTCCTTGAAGTTCTGCAACAGATTACGAAGTAGAGCAGAATTCACATATGCAAAGCCCTGACGCAATAGTTATAGGCGCAGGAATTGTGGGTGCATCTTCTGCGCTCTCTCTTACCAATGCCGGATTGCGAGTATTAGTAATTGATCGTGGGGCAGTATCAAGCGGAACTACCGGTGCCGGTGAAGGCAATATTCTCGTTTCCGATAAAGATCCCGGTCCTGAATTAACCCTTGCACTTCGTTCACGAGATTTGTGGTTTGAGATGCAAGATGATGTCGGAGATAGCTTTGAGCTTGAGGCTAAAGGTGGGGTAGTTGTAGCACGTCGCGATGATGCACCGTTGATGAAATTAGCGGATGAACAGAGTCGTCACGGCGTAGCGATTGAGAAGTTAAACCACGCAGCCCTGCATGATCTTGAACCGTATCTACACCAGGATATTCAAACTGGTGTTCTCTATCCCCAAGATGCTCAGTGTCAACCGATGTTGGCTGCCGCCCATGTTATTCGCACGGTAATAAAGCGTGGCGGTGCTTTCGTGTCACAAGCCAAGGTCACTCGAATTATTGTCGAGAACGGTGCTGTTCAAGGAGTGGAAACGACGCAAGGAACATTTAGGGCACCCATCATTATCAACGCAACTGGTACATGGGCAGGGGAAATAGCTGAACTTGCTGGTTCGCATCTTCCCATCGCACCACGCAAGGGATTCATCCTCGTGACCGAACCTACAAAGAAATATATCTTTCATAAGGTTTATGACTCAGATTATGTAGCCAATGTGGCAAGTAGTGATGCCGATTTACAGACAAGCACAGTTGTTGAAGGCACTCGTAGTGGAACCATTTTGATTGGTGCTAGCCGCGAACGTGTGGGCTTTGATGGCTCGATGAATTATGAAATCCTTCGCAAACTTGCAGATCAAGCCACTTCTCTCTTTCCAGCGTTACGGGATGTCCAATTACTTCGCGCTTATCGCGGATTCAGACCATATGCTCCTGACCATTTACCTGTGATTGGAGAAGATGCGCAGGTAAAGGGTTTGTGGCACTCAGCCGGTCATGAGGGTGCAGGTATCGGTTTAGCGCCAGGATCTGCAGCACTTATTACGGATGCAATTTTGGGCAAACCATCCTTTATGGATGCGTCACCTTTTTCACCTCATAGATTTGCGATGGTGAAGTCATGAGCAATCAGGTTAATTTCACCTTCAACGGTAAATCAATCTCGTGCCAAAAAGGGCAGAGCATCGCAGCTGCGCTCATTGCATCAGACAACCGCGAATTACGCGCAACTCGATTTGGCAATGAACCGCGTTCTATCTTCTGCGGAATCGGCGTGTGTTATGACTGCGTCGTAGTAGTTAATGGGGTAGCTAATCAACGTTCATGTCTGATTGAGGCCACAGATGAGATGAATGTTGAGAGCACATCATGATTATCGTCATTGGTGCAGGACCTGCAGGCCTTGCTGCTGCTGAAGCTGCATCGCGTAATGGCAGCGAAGTTGCCTTGATTGATTCGGCATCTAGGTTAGGCGGGCAATATTGGCGTCATCGCGAATCTGTACAAGGCTATCGAAGTGAACGTGCGGGTGTGTTATTCGAAAAGGTGCTTCGGGCACCTTCAATAACTTACATATCTGAGGCATCGGTATGGAGCATCGAGAGAGAATCTGAGTTATTTCGCGTTAACTATCTGCAAGGCGGAAATGAAAGTTCACTCACTGCAGAGAAATTAATCATTGCCACTGGAGCATATGATCGATCTCTACCATTTCCTGGTTGGGATCATCCCGGTTCAATGACTCCAGGTGCTGCGCAAGCACTTGTGAAAGGTCAAGGAGTTCTTCCGGGTAAGAAAGTCATTGTTGCTGGTACGGGACCATTCCTACTTCCGGTAGCAACGGGTCTTGCTGAAGCCGGAGCCGAAATAGTGGGGCTCTATGACGCCAACTCACCATTGCGCTGGTCGCTTTCACCACGCGCATTGTTTCTTAATCTTTCGAAGTTTGCAGAACTCATCTATTACGCACGACTTCTTCGTAAGTATGGAATTACTCCGCGATTTAATAGAGCGGTGAGTTCATTCGAAAACAGGAAGGCGACAATTTCTCGAATCAACTCTGATTTTTCACTCAAGGAAACCGGTTCAGAGTCACATGAGGTTGATGTGGTTGCCGTGGGTTGGGGATTTCTGCCCGATGTCACGCTAGGTGGAATCGTAGGTTGCCAACAACGGGTTGATTCAGATGGGACGACAATATTTTCTGTCGATGCAGACCAGAGAAGTTCACAGAAGAATGTTTGGATCGCCGGTGAAGCAACCGGCATCGGGGGAGCAGATCTCTCACTTCTTGAAGGTGAGATCGCTGGCCTATCTGCATCGGGGCAATCTATTCCCGCACCTCTTCGTTCGTCGCGATACAGAAAACAGTTATTTGCGAATGCACTCAAGAAGACCTATCCAATTCGTGATCGCTGGCAAAGTTGGCCACAGGGCGCAACGACAATCTGTCGATGTGAAGAAGTGAAATTGAGCGAAATCTCAGAGTCAGTTTCGGAATTAGGTGCCGAAGATTCGCGCACAGCTAAGTTATTCACTCGCGCAGGAATGGGTCTGTGTCAGGGAAGAATATGTTCACGCAATGTCTCAGAGATTGTGGCTGGCTTAACTCATTGCGTAGTAAGTAATGAAGAACGAATTGCTTCGAGCAATAGACCGATTGCAACCCCCATTTCATTGGGACAGCTAGGAGATGGAAAAAAGTAGGAGAACGGGATACCTTGTGCGACATGACTAACCCATGGAATGGCGTACTTACCGCCACAGCGACCCCCTTTAAAGCAGATCTCTCCGTTGATTACGACAAGTATGCAGAGCATGTTGCATGGCTTGCAGCTAACGGAACTCATGGCGTTATTCCCAATGGTTCACTCGGTGAGTATCAAGTTTTAACCGCTGAAGAGCGTGCAAAGATGGTTGAGGTTGCAGTAGCTGCAGCTCCCAAGGGATTTAGCGTTGTGCCAGGAGTTGCTGCATACGGTGCAGCAGAGTCTCGTAAATGGGCAGAGCATGCACAGAAAGCTGGCGCAGGAGCAGTCATGCTTCTTCCACCGAATGCTTACCGCGCATCCGATGACGAAGTGGTTGCTCACTACAAAGAGGTAGCAAAGGTGGGAATTCCCATCATCGCTTACAACAACCCCTTTGATACCAAAGTTGATCTCACCCCCAAGCTCGTTGCTCGTATTGCAGATGAAGTTCCTAGTGTTGTTGCTATCAAAGAATTTTCCGGAGATGTCCGTCGTATCTGGCAGATCAAGAAACTTGCCCCACGCATTGAAGTCATTGTGGGCGCAGACGATGTATTCCTCGAACTTTCAACTGCTGGAATTTCGGGATGGATTGCAGGATTTCCGAATGCGCTACCGAAAGAATCTATGGAGCTCTATAACTTGGCTACATCTGGAAACTTTAAAGAGGCTGCTCCGATGTATGCAGCTCTTCATGATGTCTTCCATTGGGATTCCAAGAAGGAATTTATTCAGGCTATTAAGTTAGGAATGGACCATGTCGGTCGATACGGTGGGCCAACTCGACTTCCACGTCTTCCACTTCCGAAGCACGAACAAGACCAGATCCATCGCGAGATGGATGTTGCCTTGGACTACTTTAAGAATCGCTAAGACCATTTCATGAATAGCATCCGCACCGTCACCACCGTTGAGACCCATACCGAAGGTATGCCAACGCGCGTAGTGACTTCAGGGATAGGCGAAATTCCCGGTGCCACGATGTTCGACAAGCGCCTGCACTTCATGGAGCACATGGATTACTTCCGCCATTGGTTGATGTATGAACCTCGCGGTCACAGCGCAATGAGCGGTGCAATATTGCAGAAACCAACGCGCCCCGATGCTGACTGGGGAGTTGTCTATATTGAGGTATCAGGCTGTTTACCGATGTGCGGGCACGGCACTATCGGTGTAGCAACAGCTCTCGTCGAGAAGCAACTAGTAAAAGTTGTAGAACCCGTAACGACTATTCGACTCGATACACCAGCAGGACTTGTGGTTGTCGATGTTGCAGTCGAAGATGGACGTGCCAAAAATGTCACTCTTACCAACGTCCCATCATTTTCTTATGCGCTTGATCAAGTTGTTGACGTTCCAGGATTAGGAAAGCTCACCTATGACATGGCCTATGGTGGAAACTTCTATGCAATCGTTCCTGTCGAACGAGTTGGTATTGAGTTCAAGCGCGAGAATGGTCAGAAGTTTTTGGATTTGGGTTTAGTAATCTCAGATGCAATCAATGAACAGAATCGCCCTGTGCACCCTGAGAATCCAGATATCGCCATATGCCATCACATTGATTTCATCGCTCCAGGAAATGAAGGACCGCTGCATTGGAGAAATGCGATGGCGATTCATCCTGGCTGGTTCGATCGATCACCGTGCGGTACCGGTACAAGTGCGCGGTTAGCTCAAATGGTTTCCCGCGGAGAGTTCACCGAGGGAGATGTTCTCAACAATGAATCGTGGATTGGTTCGCACTTCCAAGGAAGAATCAAAGAGCGCACCAAGGTTGGAAACTTTGATGCAATCGTTCCGTTGATTACTGGACGCGCATGGGTAATGGGTGAGGCTACGTGGACCTTAGATCCAAACGATCCATTCCCCAGCGGTTTTATTGTCTAATTAATACTCTGCGGAACTGACCAAGGATTGGAATCTTGTATCGCTTCCGGCAATACCGATTGCGCGAAACCCTGAAATGCGACTGGTCGCATAAATCGGTAGATCGCATCTGTTCCAACTGAGGTTGTGTGCGATGAGGATGATGGCCATGGACCGCCATGATTCATTGCAGATGTCACGGCAACTCCTGTTGGCAATCCGTTCCAGATAACTCGACCAGCTTTCTCCTTCAATACAGAAAGCAGTTCGGCTGGTTCATCTGCGTCGGTTCCTTGAATAGTTGCTGTGAGCTGTCCTTGAAGTGATGATGCAATCTTTGGAAAGGCAGCTTCGTCGCAGGTGATAACGACGGTTGTTGGACCAAAGTGTTCTTCGAGAAGTTCGTGATTGGCAGCAGCTGTTGCCCAATCAGTAATAAAAATGGTTGGAGTAACTCCGAATCCGGCCTCATTTGTAATTCCGGAAGCCACTTCGATTTTTCCAGCCAAAGAGAGCTTGTCGATGGCAGATGAATATCGGTCTGCAATTGTTTTACTCAAGAGAGGTGCAACAGAGAGTGTTGCAAGGTGTGACTTCATGATTGAGATGAAATCGGAGTCATTGGGTATGAATACAAGTCCGGGTTTGGTACAGAACTGGCCAGAACCCATGAGCGCTGAATCGATAATACCTTTAGCAAGTGCTTCAGAACGATCAACAATTGCGCTGGAGGTAACAAAAACGGGGTTAAGGCTTCCCATTTCTGCAAAGACAGGAATTGGCTCACTTCGACCAGCAGCTAGATCAACAAGAATCCTGCCGACTACTTCAGAACCGGTAAAGCCAATAGCTTTCACATCCTTGTGAAGTGCGAGCCAATGAGTAATTTCTGGGTTTGTACCTTGAACAATTGAGTACGTGTCGGTGCTTAAGCCGCATTTGGTGAGGGCTGATTTGATTGCACCTTCAATAGTGGCACATGTATTGGGATGAGCAGGATGTGCCTTAGCAACGATTGAGTTACCTGCTGCAATTGCAGAAGCAGCATCTCCACCAGCAACAGAGAATGCGAGCGGGAAGTTACTTGCAGCAAAGATTGCAACCACTCCGAGCGGCTGATTCATCTTGCGAATATCAGGTCGAGGCGCAGGGGAGTAGTTGGGATCTGCCTTATCGATTACTACACCGAGATGTTTTCCAGATTCAACAAGTCGAGCAAAGAGTTCGAATTGAATAGTCGTGCGAGTGATTTCGCCGGCGATACGAGCCTCCGGAAGCGCTGTCTCAGCACATGCAGATTCAAGAAGACTTGCTCGTACCGCTTCAATTTCAGCAGCAATGGCGCGAAGGAGCACCGCGCGTTGCTTTGGTGACTGGGACGCAATCGCATCTCTTACCGATGCAGCTTTTGCGATGAAGGTATCAACTTCTGACTTTGAGTGTTCAGGAATTTGCGCCCCGTAAGAAGTGCCATCGATTGGTTTAACTGCGCGAAAGGTCATGGGCGCATACTACGAGTATCTTTGCCCAATGAGTACTACCAAAGAGCGGGCTGGGATTTTTGCCCTATTAGGAGCCGCTCTCTGTTTCGGTACTACAGGAACCACTCAACAACTCGGAGTACCTGATATCTCCCCAGTGGCTGTTGCATCCGCTCGGCTCTTATGTGGATCAATTTTTCTCTTTGTATTCGCGCACTTCCAACGTAAAACGCGTGGGGATATTCGAATGCCAATTCGCGATCTCATCATCTGTGGTTCTGGCATCGGGATGTATCAACTCACATTCTTCAGCGCCGTTCACTCAACGGGTATCGCGATTGCCACTGTGACTGCTCTTGGTTCTGCACCGACTCTGTCGGCGGTCGTTGCCTATGTCGTACTGAAAGAGAAGCCTCAGCGAAGCTGGTATCTCGGAACTTCAATAACAGTTCTAGGAATAGTTCTTGTTGGAACTGCTAACGGAGTTCAATCCTTTGATGCTAAAGGAGTTGGTCTAGCAGTCTTAGCGGGATTCGGCTTCTCGGTCTTTAACGTTATTTGCAGGCGCTCACTTGCCAACGGAGCCCCAGATATGTGGCTCACTGCAACCACTTTTGGTGTTGCAGCAATTGTCAGTTTCCCCTTTCTCTTTGTAGAAAACCCTGAGTGGATCATGACGTCCAAGGGATTTGTCTCAATTCTCTGGCTTGGTCTCGTCACCACTTCAGTGGGTTACGTGCTCTTCATGTTCGGACTTAAGCGGATTGAATCAAGTAAAGCAGCAACTGTCGTTCTGGCAGAACCGGCCACAGCTACAATCCTTGCAGCTGCAGTCATTGGCGAACCTCTCGTATTACAGAGTTACCTAGGAATCGTCATTGTTGCAGTTGGAATTCTCTATGTCAGTCGTTCAAAGAGATAAACGAACTACTTGACTGTAAAGAAGAAACTTCCGTTAACAGGGTGACCGTCAGCGGATACGACCCGATATGAAACAGTAATTCTTCCGTGAATCTCTTGTGACGATGCAATTGGCACCGTTAATACATTCTTTGTAACTGAAACTACACCTTGACGAATAGGTACTCCAGTCCGATGTGTAATGGAGATTGCATTGGGCTTCTTACCCTTCACAACTAGCAAGTTTTCGTTAAAAGTAAGAGCCACTGTGGCAGGAAGCGCAGTGACGGCAGATCCATTTTTCGGATTCGATGTAACCATATATGAA